>ENA-UENU01000062-UENU01000062.1-marine-metagenome-genome-assembly--contig:-NODE-62-length-32628-cov-177.943948_pt1 | contig 32628 bp, 19 predicted proteins | sample MGYA00237877_ERZ529326 | MGnify/ENA primary metagenome ERZ529326 (study PRJEB26372, sample SAMN05368344) | marine metagenome | biome: cultured habitat; feature: ocean water; material: water; isolation... | reverse complement strand
TACCAAAAATACTATCATTCCCTTCATTGCCAACAACACTATCATTCCCGAACCCACCTTCTAGGCGATCGCTATTTTCATTGCCCCAAATATTGTCATCTCCGAACCCGCCTTTTATGCGATCGCTATCTTCATTGCCCCAAATACTGTCATTTCCGGGCCCACCTTCTAAGCGATCGCTATCTTCATTGCCCCAAATACTGTCATTACCAACATTGCCAAAAATACTATCACTGCCCACATTACCGTAGAGACCATCATCACCGCTCCCCCCATCTATTTCATCACTACCTGTATTACCCCGGATAGTATCATTGTCTTCACCACCACCGAGAATATCATCATCCTCATTCCCCAAAATACTATCATTACCATCTTGGCCATCAATAGTATCTATTCCGACATTGCCAAAAATAATATCATCATCTATACCCCCAACAATACTATCACTCCCCGAATTGCCAAACAGACTATCATTACCATCTTGACCATCAATAGTATCATTGCCACCAAAGCCAAAAACAGTATCACTGTTAAAAGTACCTTGAATAAATTGAGTACTATTATTACCAATAATTGAACCGGGTGGAAATTCACCATCAGGGAGAAAAGGAGGTTGAGTCGGAATATTTACACCATCTATAATCCTAGAACTATTAACATCAATTCTACCATTTTCTAAGGTAACAGAACCAGAAATTGCAATAATTTGATTTGGTTGTAAACCTAATCCTATAGCATTAAATTCATCTAATAAATTAACAAAGTATATTTGACCATTTGAGTTGAGAATAAATTGACTATCATTAACCACAAAACCAACAGTTCCAGAAATAGTTTGTATACCAAAAATTGGTAGTGGTGGTCTTGTACCATCCTGATTAATTAGAATTGTATTAATTAGGTTAAATCGGTTATTTTCTATATTGAGAAAACCTGTAACTCTAACTGACTTACCAACCTGTAAACCCAAGATCGAAGTATTTAGTTCATCTATAAGGTCAACAAAGAAGTTTTGACCATTATCTGCCCTCAGAATAAAAGTATCGTTACCAGTAATAGAAAATATTGTTCCTGCTATTTCTGTGAATGTTAATTCTAACTGGGAGATGGTTGTAATGCTTGTCATTTCGGTTATCAGTTATTATTTATCAGTAACTCAGACTAAATCGAAGGTAATAAAATTAAAAAGTTCCTTTTTTATCCCCTTAAAACCCTTAAAAATAGAAGCTATTGATATGATGTATTTATCATAGTACCAAGGGTGAAAAAAGAATGTTACAAATAATCTGGGTAATCAAGAATAATTTAATTATATTTCTCTTTAACGATAAATGGATATTTAAACTAACCAATATAATGATATTTAAACTGTTTATTCTAACTCCTCAGTGCTATCTCCAGACTCAATAGTGGTGTCCTAAATATTTATAGCAAAAATTTATATTTCTAGTACTATTTATTATTTTATTTAACCTTATTATAAAAAAATTGTAGGGAATTATTATGAAACTTGCCTACTACTTTTATGAGAATATATTTTGTAGATGTCAAACTAGAATTAAATGTTTTATTTCATCTACTATCAAATGATAGTTCATTATTGTAGAGTGCATATTTACGTCTAAAAATTAAGTTTTGAAAGGTATTTTACAATCTGTCCTAACCCACTATTTTAATTATGTTAATCTACTACTATTTTGATTAATATAATTAGATATACAATCTTTTTTCCGATAAATTTTTCATAGTAATAATATACTTAGGTGTCACTTCAGTTATTAAGTAATTAATAAAAATATAATAACTTATTTACTAATTTAAACTAAATTAATGTTAATTATTCTTATGTTTTACGGTAAATAGAGTTACTCACTCATACCAATTACCAAAAAAAACTTTTTAGTTGTGAGTTGTCAGTCCTGAGTTATACTCCCCAGCTCAGGATACAGCTAGAAAAGTTATTGAGAAATAGTATTATAAAGTTACTTACTCATACCAATTACTAAAAAAAACTTCTGAGTTCTAATACCAAGCTCTGAGCTCTAACTTCTAACTTCTCAATTATAAATTCTATTCCTTTAGTTCTAACTCAAGTGGTTCAGGAAAAGCATCAGGTTTAACCAAAATTTTGGCAATTTTCCGATTACGAATTACCTCCACTGCCAAATTTTTTCCTACTAAACTTTTTTCTACTTCTTGTTGAACTTCTGTTGGACTTTTCACTACTACTCCCCCTACTTTTTGAATCACATCTCCTTGACGTAAACCAGCTTTTTGTGCAGGAGAATCTTCTATAACTCTCATAATTACTACACCTTGATTATCCTTAATTTTCGTATCCAGTTTTCTATTAATTTCATCCTTGACCTCAGGAGTTAAATCAACCATTGAAATACCTAAAAATGGGTGCTCTATTTTCCCATAGACAAATAATTCATCAGCAATTCTTTTTGCAGTTTCTATGGGAATAGCAAACCCTAACCCCTGAGCATTCGCTCTAATAGCTGTATTAATACCAATTACTTCACCTTGATCATTCAAAAGTGGCCCACCAGAGTTGCCAGGATTAATTGCAGCATCTGTCTGAAGAAAGCGAACTCGTTTATCTGGAATACCTACTTGAGAACTGGTGCGACCAATAGCACTAATAATTCCCACTGTTACAGTATTGTCCAAACCCAAAGGATTACCAATAGCGATCGCCCATTGTCCAGGAATTAATTGTTCTGATTTGCCAATAGATACCTCTGGTAAATCTGTGGCCTCAATTTTAATTATTGCTATATCAGTCAGTGAGTCCACCCCTTTAACCACACCATCAAATACCCGGCCATCTTTCAATGTCACCTTAACCGTATTTGCTCCATGAACAACATGAGCATTTGTAATTAAGCGGCCATCAGAACTAATAATTACCCCTGACCCAGTACCACGCTTAGTTCGTTCTTCTGGAACCGGCAAATTTTCCCCAAAGAAACGTTTCAATAGAGGATTCTTTAAAGCTTCTGGAGCTTCAGTTGTTAACTTTTTAGCTGCATCAATACGGACTACTGATGGGCCAACTTTTTTGACTGCTTCGGCAATAAAATTATGATGAGAAAAGGAAACTAGGTTATTTCCAGAGTTTGGAGTAGATGGTTGTGCTTGTTTCTTAACTACAGAAGATATTACATCAGAGTCATTTGACCATTTATTAGCTTCGAGATAATGATGACCCAACCATCCCGTAGCAGTACCAATGGACAACAGAGAAAAATACAAAGTTAATTGTTTAAAAGATAAAGCCATTTGTTTTTCCTACTAGATAATTCTATTTTTAAATATTGGGACAAGGGAGGGGAAGGGGGCTGCTTTGACCACATTCCCATGAACAAAAAAAATTACTTAAAAAATTTACTTGAGAACTAAAAATCAAAAAATACTGGGCTTGTCCTATTTAAATTAGATTTTCAATTCAAGAGAGTTGGACTCAACTACCCTTGTTCATGTTGACTAGAAGCTTCCAGAAGTTTTGATATTTATATCATTATACTTCTACATAATCAGGCGGACAGTTTCTGGCAAAAATTAATAATATTTGCTATTTGACTTCAAAAAATAACTATACCAATTTTGATTCTATATCTGAAATTACCAAAATTCATCAGTAACTAACCTCTAAATTTGCTCTCCAGCCATTTCAGATTTTTCAATATTAATTACTTCTGAGCAAAAAAAGGTAAATCTATTTTGATATCCTCCTAAAAATCCCCCATGAACCTATCTGAGTATGGAAAATAAAAAAACATTGCTAATAATATTATATCTGGATAATTAGTAATCAAAAAAAATTAGATTTTCTCCTCTCCTATACTTTCTCTCTATTCCGTTTTCCAAATTACGGTTTATTTATAAAGATCTAACCAGACAAGAGATCATAGATATTCTAGTGTTATGATTTTAGTTATAAAGTTTCTCAAGTTAGAGAGGTAGAGTTGTTTTTATTCTTTTCTATTGCGACTAAACCGAATTACTATTCTGTAGAGACCTTTCAGACAAAGTTCCTACTTATTCCCGCGCCAGAAAATAATTTTGTATTTTAAAAATATGGGATTTGCTGCTTATGGAATATCATAAGTAGCTCAACAAGATTATTTACCTATTTTAATTTTCTGCGCTTTTTAGAAGGCAAATAATTCAGGATTTAAAATGTGTAATTAATTTTCCATGACCACTTAACTAGAATTAATTTTTAAACTATGCCGAGTCTTATTACAAAAAATAATCTACAAAAATTAATACAAAAAAAATCACAAAATCGAATCCTAAATAAGCTATTTTCGATTGATATAATTGCTCCTGTAATTTTAGGAATTATTGTATTACTCACATGGGAAATTTCGGTAGAGAAGATGAATATTCCTCCCTATTTACTGCCTGGACCGATATTAGTAATCAAGACTATGATTCAGGAATGGAATGCATTATTTATGTCTTTAATAACAACTATAAAAATTACAGTTGTTGCTTTGGTAGTAGCAGTAAGTTCTGGGGTATTGATTTCGATATTATTTGCTCAGAATAAATTAATTGAAAGAAGCTTATTTCCTTATGCAGTAATTTTACAGACTACTCCTATTGTGGCTATCTCTCCTTTGATTATTATATGGCTCAGAGATAATACTTTTGGCGCATTAATTCTTTGTGCTTGGATTGTAGCATTTTTTCCAATTATTTCTAATACAACTTTAGGATTAAATAGCGTTGATAAAAATTTGAGCGATATGTTTAAATTATATGGAGCTTCTCCTTGGCAAACTCTAATTTATTTGAGATTTCCTAGTGCTTTACCTTATTTTTTAGGAGGGTTAAGAATTAGTGGTGGTTTGGCATTAATTGGGGCAGTAGTAGCTGAATTTGTGGCAGGTACTGGAGGCACTAGGTCTGGCATTGCTTATCAGATTTTAATGTCTAGTTATAATTTGCAAATTCCGAGAATGTTTGCTGCTTTATTCTTGACGACAGGTTTAGGGATAGCTATTTTTGTATTTTTCACAGTTTTATCAGATTATTTGTTAAAAGATTGGCATGAAAGTGCGGTAAAAAAAGATAGTTAATATTAAATTTAGTTTGTTGATATTAGCGGTTCCTAGGCTTGGCATGACAATTTAGTAAGATACCCTCAGAGAAATTAATAAAGACATACTATAACTGATTATTTCAACCTCATATAATCTCAGACTACAGGTAATAAATCTTTGCTAAATCTTATTGAGTTAGTCCTAGGAAATGGAGTAGTTAGAGACGTTTTAGAATTGCGTCTGAGAGTGAGCTAAAAGCATTATATATCTGTACAAAATAAGAATAATTAAGGATAATTAAGGATAATTTATACTAACTAGAATCCTAATTATTAAAGAGATTAAAAACCCATATTAATTATTCAATAATTGAAGTGTTATTTAGGTATATAATTATTTTTTTAAGTTAGTCTAATTTAGATTAGATACCTCCAAAAAATAATCTTTAATTTCCAGATATATCTATTAATTTATAGATGTTTTAATTTTGGAGAATGGTAAGCTATCACTGTAACTGCTACAGAATTAAAATTAGAAAAAAACCACTAAATGCCAAACACTTATTTGCGTAGTTCTATATATATAGGAACCAGCAAATTAGATAAGTTTAGTCTGGATATTTATTTATAAATAACTGTTGATTCACTTCTTAAGACTGTAGCTACTCAAGCACATTGAGTAGAGTATTAAATAGAATTAAATATCCTAATTCTGACAAATATAATTATTATTCAATCTCCTTTTTAAACTTTTATAAACGTACCTATCATACTAATTTCTATAGTAACTTTATAAAAGTTATTTTTTTCCTCTTAACCTAGAAATTTTAGACGTAAAATTAAATAAAATTAACAATAAAAAAATCATGGTTAAAACTATACCAGCAAGAAATATAAGATTCTACAAATTAGAGAAAAAGTTTAACCTCCAATGAGTAGAATATGAATAATTTTTCCGGTTATGACAAATATAATTATTATTCAATCTCCTTTTTAAACTTTTATAAACGTACCTATCATACTAATTTCTATAGTAACTTTATAAAAGTTATTTTTTTCCTCTTAACCTAGAAATTTTAGACGTAAAATTAAATAAAATTAACAATAAAAAAATCATGGTTAAAACTATACCAGCAAGAAATATAAGATTCTACAAATTAGAGAAAAAGTTTAACCTCCAATGAGTAGAATATGAATAATTTTTCCGGGAATTGCAAGATAATTTATCATAAATAACAGATTCAGAAAAACAAAGTATTGACCGATTTAAAGCTAGTTATTATAACTTACAAAAATATCCCCCACTCTTAGAAAATACTGTCAAAATATTTGTTTTATTTCCTCTATTAGATTTAGCTGGATTTTATTTACCCCCTTTTCATATTAAATCAGAAAAATCTATAGAAATTGCAGACCAAGATGAATAAATTATCCTTCAGGAATAAATTGATGTATTAACTATATTTAATCAATCCTGGATCTTAGTAATTGAGTCTAAAAAATCTACATTTTCCCTAGAAGTTAGTAAACCTTAACTATGAGCATACATGTTGGTAAACCCTAACCTAGAAAAAACCAGTCTACGGTATAATTACCAATGGTAATAGCTTCATTTTTATCAAATTAATTCAGCAAGAAACACCACAGAATGCTTGCTCTAGATTATTCTATATTTTTAATCCTGGAAATAACCTTTATGACATTTTAAAAATTTTCAAATACTTAAGTAATTTCAGTTATCAATTATCAGTTAACAGTACCTATTACTGAAGTAGGATAATTGAAATACTAACTGAATTTTTTTTATCCCCTTTATATTATTTATCAAAAATTTTTCTACTTAGCTATTCTGTACAAAATCAATAGTTTATATTGTTTGTGGAGAAAATCCTAATACAACATTTAAAGCTTCAGACTCTACTACCTATTATTACCTATCTAGTACTGTCTAATTTTTTGATTTATAGAGTTTATCTTACTTTGTCAAGGTACATTTTTTTCTTGATTTCCTATTTCTAGGTAGGCAATTAAAAATAATTTATCCAGTTTTTAAATTTTAAATTTTAACTTTCTTCCTTGGGAGAAGTAAGAGAGAATAGAACTTTTAGTTTTAAATTGATTACTCCTGTCGCCAAATTCTAATAGTATTATCACTACTACCACTAGCTAAACTCTTTCCGTCCCTAGAAAAAGTAACAGAATTAATATATTTTGAATGACCTACTAAATTTCCAATTTCCTGACCTGTTTTCCCATCCCAAATTTTAATAGTTCCATCCTCACTACCACTGGCAATAATATCTCCTTGAGGACTAAAAACTACTTGACGAATATCACTAGAATGTCCCTCCAAAATTTTTAATATTTCACCGCTTTCTATTTCCCAAATTTTAATATTTCTATCGCGACCGCCACTAGCTAAAACTTTACCATCAGTACTAAAAGCAACCGTATAAATATAATGTGTTCCCTGATAATAATGACATAGATTTTTAACAGTATTGCCTAAACTTAAATCCCATATTTTAATCATATTATCTTGACTACCACTTGCCAAAGTTTTGCCATCTGGACTGAAGGCGATCGCCCGTACTTGTTGTAAATGTCCAGTCAAAGTCATGATCACTCTCCCATAGTTAGGGTCATAAATATCATCCCCCAGTCGCCAAACTTTCACATTTTTATCTTTACTAGCACTAGCTAAACTTTTGCCATCTGGGTGAAAAGCGATCGCCGTAACTCCTCCAGAATGACCAAAATATTCTCCCCGACCCCAGTCACCGAGAATGCAAAGTAGTTTTCCCGTCTGAACTTCCCAAAGTCTGATAGTTTTGTCATCACTCCCACTCGCTAATATTTTGCCATCAGGACTAAAAGCAACAGAGTTTACATAACCAGAATGTCCGCGGATAGTCAATATTTCTCTACCACTATCTACTTCCCACAATTTAATGGTTTCATCTTCGCTCCCACTCGCCAAAATTTTTTGATCATTTCTCAAAGCAACGGAGCAAACCCATTTTCGATGACCAGTGAGAGTATCTATGCATTTCCAAGTTTTACTTGGTAAAGGTTCAGGTGTAATTTCTGGTTTTTGGATAACAGTTTTATCTTGAATAAAAGTCAAGTCGTCTGCATTTAAGTTTTCCATAACTTCATCAGCAGACTGATAACGACGGTTGACTGCATTTTCCACCAGTTTATCTAGAATATCACCTAATTTTTCACTAATAGAATTATTCTGTAAGTAGCGACGCCACACCCATGTTCCTTCACCTACATCAAATAATTCAAATGGGGAAATTTTGGTTAATAGATGCAAGCAAGTTACTCCTAGACTGTATAAGTCACTAGCAAATACTGCTTTGCCTCGGTTTTGTTCGGGAGCGGTGTATTCAGGGGTACCGATAGTTGTACCTGTTTTCAGGAGGGCCGTACCTAGGGCGTATTTAGCTGCACCAAAGTCTACTAATACTAACTCGCGATCGCTATTTTGACGACGAATAATATTTTCTGGTTTGATATCCCTGTGAATAACGTTATGAGAATGAATAAACTGTAGTACTGGGAGTAAATTTTTTAGTAAACCCCTAATTTGGTCTTCATTGTAGGAGTTCTCAATTTTTAAAGCCTCGGCCAAGTTTTGTCCAGCAATGAATTCTTGTACTAAATATTGTCGGCCATCTTGGGTGAAGTGGGCCATAAGTTCGGGAATTTGAGAATGTTTGCCCAACTGGTCTAATCTTGTGGCTTCTTTTTCAAAGAGTTGGGCAGCTTTGTTAATATTGTTTGTTCCTTGTGATGCGGGAAAAAATTGTTTAATGACACAGTAGGGTTTGGAGGGTTTATCTTCGTCGGTAGCGAGGAATGTTCTACCGAAACCTCCTTGACCAATTAGGTTTAAAGGTCGATAGCGGTCTTTGAGTAGTAGTTTTGAGCCACAATTTTGGCAATATTTATTCCAGTCTGGGTTTTGGGGAATTTGACAGTTGGGGTTGAGGCAATGAGTCATGCCGATGAGATGATTTTTAGCTAACGATAATAATATTGATTATATTTGGCTTTGGTCGGTTAGGTTTCTTGAAATATTATGATTTTTTGGCAATGGGTAGGACTTTTATGGTTTTTTATTATTCTATTGTAATTTTTTTCAGAGTTGATTGAAGTTAAGGGTAAATTAATTTTTCTGGTTTTTTGATGTAATTATGATAATTTTTGCCTACGAAATTGGTTTGCCTGTTATGGATATTTTGAAATAATTTTTTAGAGCTTTAGTAAATATTTTAAGACTGGGAAAATATTATACTAAGAAAAATATCTATGGGAAAAAAATCAGATTAGAAATAGAAGTAGAAGAAAAGAGTGAATAGTCTCACGGAGTGACAAGCAGCTTGAAAGCATTTATAGATAGTAGTTCTCCAGATATTCACTCTGTCAAAAATTGACGTTTTTTTTTGAGCATAATAATTATTCTTTTTAGGATGTGGGTTAGCGATATAGCTGCCACCACCATCCTCCGCTAACGCTAATTCACATCACTGAAATTAGCTTGATTTATTATTTAATAATAAAATTACATCACATCGTCTTCATTTTAATCAATTAATTTATTTTTAATAATCATATGAATAGCTAGATATTGACTGTAAATAATTAGATATTATCTAAGATTGACAGAGCTTTTGATTCCCTTTGATAATCAGACTTTTTTTGATGAATAAGCTTTATTATTCCTTGAACAATGTCAACTAAATAATCCCCAGCAAGTACCCATAATTTACCATACATACCTACCCAAAAATTACTATATATTCTATCTATTAATCCTAGTTTTTTTAATCGAAAATATATCTTTTACATCCTAATCTTTTGATATAATTACCATGATAAAATTCATCATTTTAAGCAATAGCTCCCAATAGAATTAAATTAGTAAAACGTAGTCAAACGTTGTATATTAGCTTGACTAAATTCTAGATTATATTCTCCTTTATTACAATCAGAAAACATATTTTCAATACCCATTCTCGACCGATAATTTTTGATAATTTTATCTTTTCAAGATTTATCAACAAATACCAAGGTTTTTATCCATTTTATTTTAAATTTTCTTTTCCAATAGGCAGCTAAATTAAAATATATAAATCCTTTTTTGTTAGTAATATTAATGTTACTTAAAAATATTTAATTTCCCGAATATACGGATAAATTAGTGAATAGCTAGTACTTTTAACCGTTTTTTATATAGTTATTATTAATTTTTTGAGGTATTTTTAGCTTTTTTAGTCAGTATAATAACTCTACACCATAGAATTTTTTTTCTCCAATAACTAAAAACTTATATTTTTTTTATAACCGTAAAACTGGTTTAATAAGTCATTTTTTTATGCCAAATTACTAGATTATTTTTTATTCAAAACTAGCCAATAAATAGGTAATTATCGTTTTTTATATATGATAGCAATAACAAAGATATTACTATCTTTCCATTGCGTCTTATCTATAGTAAAAATTAATTGACTACCATCGGGAAATTATGGACTAAAAATCATAATTATCATCGGAAACCACAACAAGGGAAAGCTCAAAAATATAATGTTAAAAATCTTTGTATATGTTTCCGGCGACTCTCATATTTAATTGGTAAAGGAAAACAGGCAACTAGTCTTTCTATTTCAACAGTTTTGTGAACAGTTAATAACCAAACTAAAATTTTTCAAGTTTGGAATTGACTTTCAGTCAAAGATTATTGAAAATCTGACTCAGATAATGAAAAAAAATCCATTGGGGTCGGTCTATTTATATAAGTGGACTGACTTTTTTTACCATATAATGTGATTTGTCGCTACCACAAAGGTGGACACAAAAATGGTAATGTGAGTTAATCCCTAACCCAGATCTTAAAAAGAACAATTATCATTCTCAGAAAAAAAGTCAATTTTTGACAGAGTGAATATCCGGCAAACCACTAGATATCAATATGTTCGAGCTACTTTTTACCCCGCGATGTGGTAGAATCACCTTTTGAAAGACTTGATATTGAGTCAAATTCAAATACTTACAAGTTATCATTTAGTCAACCAATAATGCAAACACCCTGGCAAACTTTAAGTTTGGGTTTATCTGCAATAAAGCGAGATAGTCAAACTTCTATATTAGGAGAGAATTATCCATTATCTGAGGGTGCTGATAAAAATGGGGAAACGAAATTATCAATTTTGCAGCTTTTCCAAGATTATGAACTACGGGGAAAAAATCAAGTTTTGGCGTTTAATTCTCAGTTGAATGTAGGGTTGGGAATATTAGATGCCACAAAAAATAGTAATGAACCAGATAGTCGATTTTTTTATTGGCTGGGTCAGGGACAATGGGTGCGTCAGTTAAGCAAAAATACTTTCTTGGTGGTAGGAGCATATCTACAGTTATCCCCATCACATTTAGTGCCTAAAGAAAAGTTTGGTTTAGGGGTTTATCAAAGTGTGAGAACTTATCGTCAGGATACTCGTTTGACAGATAATAAAGCGTTGGGAACACTAGAGTTACGGTTGCCAGTACCCTGGATATCTGGAAAAAATAGATTATTTCAGGTAGTGCCGTTTATTGATGGGGGGGTAGCATGGAATAGTGATGGTAAAGAGGAGGAAGGAAGTAAGGCTTTGGCGGCGGCCGGGGTGGGGTTGCAGGTAAATTTATGGGAGAAGATAAATATGCGCTTAGATTATGGAATTCCTTTAGTGGATGTGGACTCGCCAGATAAAACGGCTCAGGAGGAAGGGTTTTATTTTTCTTTTTTTACTACTCCTTTTTCTTTTTGATCAGGGAGGTAAACTGATGGGATGAAGCTTAGGTAAGTATGACACACCTAAAAAATAAAGTAGGTTGGGTAGAACAAAGTGAGACCCAACACGCCCTTTATTAAAGTCAACCCCCCCCCTTTTTTATCCCTCCCCGAGGGAGGGAAGCGAAGAGCTAAAAAGTAGGTGAACGGAACAAAGTGAAACCAAACACCCGCTTTATTGTGGTTTAGTTACCCTTACGCGATAGGGAGGTAGACTGAAATCAACAGTTCAGTTTTGAACCCAAGTAGCATAAATAAAGACAGTTACAGATTATCATAGATTCTAGGAGATTATAGCTAACAGCTAGTAACCATGCCATACCAACTCCCCTAGCAACTAGAATTTTTGATTGAACAAGAGGAGAATTACTGGATCAAAATTTATTATTAGGCATGAAAGGTTAGTGTTGCTCAATTGCAAGTATGAAATTCCTGACTTAAGAAAATATTAGTAACTCGTAAGACGTCCATGCTACTAATGTAACGTACCCACATTCAGCAACACCTCAAAACTAACCGGAAGTTTCCGGAACTTCTTCTGTTTCCGCTTCTGCTTTTCCAAACACTACTCGCAGTAGGGGAGGCGCTAGAAATGTTGTAAGAATCACCATCAGAATAATTGCCACATCCAAAGCAGGAGATAAAGCACCACTAGCAGAACCAACAGAGGCAAAAACCAAACCAACCTCACCCCGTGGGACCATACCAACACCAATAGCTAAACGATTAATTGGACCCAAACCAAACACACTAAAACCGCAGGCAACCTTACCAACAATAGCAACTGCTATCAAAAAAATTGCAATCACCAAACCTTCACGGTTAGTAGGAATAGCTGGGTTGAGAACATTTAGATTAGTTTTTGTTCCCACAGTAACAAAGAAAATAGGAACGATCACATCAGAAATAGGACGAATTAGCTCTTCCAACTCCCGTCCAACTTCTTTTTGATCTAAATTATCTAAAACTAATCCAGCAGCAAAAGCTCCCAATATTGCCTCCAAATGGATAGCAGTACCAATGTAAGCCATAAATAATGCGATAGTCAAAGCTGGAATAACTGCCCTTCCTCGGGTTTTAAATTTTTCAGCAAAGAACACAAAACCATCATTAAAGAAACGACCAAGTAAGATCGCACCTACCAAAAATACACTAGCACTAATAATTAGATAAACAACATTGATGATATCCACTTCACCAGTTTTTGCTAAACTTGCTACAACTGCCAAGATAATAATACCCATCACATCATCTATAACTGCAGCACCAAGAATAATTTGACCTTCTTGTGTATTGAGACGGTTAATTTCTGTTAGTACCCTGGAAGTGATACCGATACTGGTAGCTGTAAGTGCTGCCCCAGCAAAAACTGCTGGTACTGCTGATACATGGAAGATCGCCATCATTCCTGCCGTACCTCCGACGAAAGGCAATACTACACCAACAGTTGCAACAATTAGCGACTGAACACCAACTTGCATTAAATCTCTAATATTAGACTCTAGACCAATTTCAAACAACAAAATGATCACACCCAGTTCTGCTAGAACATCTAGTACCTCACTTTGAGCCTGCAATGTAGCCCCAGCAGCTTCAGGAGCTAAACCTGCTGTTGCCTCCAAAATGTTAATAATTACTGACGAAGAACTATCGGCCCCACTTTCTGGAAAGATTACCAAGTGTAGGGCAGAAATACCTATAACTACACCCCCCACCAATTCTCCTAATACAGGTGGAAAATTCAGCCAGCTAAAAAATTCTCCTCCTGCTTTACTAGCTATATAAATGGCCACTAAACTCAACAACACTCCTGCTAGTACCATTTCTGGTTCGGCTCCCGTTTCTGTGGCCGTAGCTAGTATCGGTGCAATTTTTCCCGATAAAGGAAATAAGAAAATTTCACTAAAAAAATTGGACTCTGCCATTAAACTAAACATTAAGTCTTTCTAAATCATCCTGATTTAATTTAACAAGACTTTGGGCAGTAGTGGTTTGTTAATTTGGAAATGATCACTTCAGATAAGTATAGAGGAGCATAACCTTATGGAGTAGGAAAAATTAAAGTAATTATACAATTATAATGATATACTTAATAAACTCAATTCTACATAACAGATATCTTCTATAGCTTGGCCTCAGAGTAATATCTCTATAGAATAGTCTTTTTCGGTCTAAGTTATTAGTTATCCAATTAATACCTACCTACTATTTCAGGAAGAGGCTTAAAATACTTAGGGCTTTTTGAAATTTGTCAAATTCTGAGCTTACCACACCAAAAAGCTTGCATAGGCGCCCACATAAGTCTAAAGCCTTTATCTGTAAATGCTTTCAGTTTTTGCAACAAACTCTACTTATAATTTTTTTTGATCTCCAACTAGACTATACCTGATAACTTTTTTTCTTCAGATAAAACTTGACAAAATAAAGAAGTTATGGGGAGATAATAATCTTCCTTTTTCTGTGATCAGAAAAAGGTTTTAAAAGTTACTTATAATGCATACCTGGAAAAGGGGAGATTTGAGTCCTGATTTTCTCGTCAAGATATAAATACCCTATGTTGGAGGGACGGCATTTGCCTACGAACTTGTTCTAAGCGAGTAGGGTCAATTTCTGCGATCGCCACTCCTGGTTTGTCCCCGGTATCTGCCAAAATCAAACCCCAGGGGTCAACTATCATTGCATGGCCATGAGTTTGTCTTCTACCGTAGTGATTACCTGTTTGGGCCGGGGCGATAATATAACAGGTATTTTCTATAGCTCGTGCTTGGAGTAATACTTGCCAATGGTCTTTTCCTGTGTATGCAGTAAAAGCCGCTGGTATAAATAAAACTTCAGCTCCTGCATTTGAAAGATGTCGATAGAGTTCAGGGAATCTTACATCATAGCATACTGATATACCTAAATTTCCATAATCTTTAGATTCATACACTGATGGTAACTTCATTCCTGCTTTGACCGTATTTGATTCTTGATAAGTATTACCATCGGGTAAGTTAACATCAAATAAATGTGCTTTTTCATACCTTGCTACTTCTATGCCATTAGGCTCAATTAAAGATGCAACATTGTAAACTTTGCCATTTGTTGTCGGTACTGGATAACCACCTCCTAAAATTGTGATTTGATATTTTTGAGCAATTGTTTTGAGAAACTTTTCACTCTCCTTAGCGATCGCTTCTGCTTGAGATATTTTTTCTTCCTCTCCACCTAAGAAAGAAAAATTTTCTGGCAAGGTAACTAATTCTGCACCTTGACGGATAGCTAAGTCTATTAATTCTTCTGCTTGTAATAAGTTTTTTGCCAAGTCAGGCACACTTGTCATTGATATAGCCGCAGCGAGATAGGATTTCATTAAGTCAGTTTTTTACAAAGTCTTAAAGTTTTTATTAGAGTAAAATATACAAGAAACAGATTTTAGATAATAGGAAATATAGGAAATAAAGAATAGACAATAGCAATCAATATTTTACCTGACATTATTATGGCCACAAACCCTATATTAGGCATTTTTTTTTGATATGTAAAATAAGTAATTTATGATTTACTAACATTCAAAATCCTTTTTCAAACCTTATTTATTTCTTGGATATTTTATGGATGCTTTTTCCTTAAAAGCATCCATATTTTTGACACAAATCAAATGAAATTATACAGATGGGGTGTCATCAATAAAATTATCAACTCCATTTTATTGACAATATTAATTTCTTTCTTCACCACCATTTTTAACTCTACAATAAACTATTGAGTCGAGTCTTATCTTTTTTTTCATAGTATTACATTCAGTCTAAATATACATAGTTCAGATAATTCAGACAAATTGTAACTCTGATCAAAAAGTTCACCTTTTTACTTTTACATAGGATGAAAAAGCAGGTCTGGGAAAAACCGATTAAACTCAATTAAAATTCCAGCTGTGATAATCATCCAAACTGTAGCCAAAACTGGCGCTGTGGACAGATACTTAAGTAAGTCTTGCATGAATATTTCTCCTGAAACTGATTTAAATAATCAGGTATTGTTCAGCCCATGTTAATTAGCATTCAGCTAGCTTCCCACCCTAAAAATAGGTTAACAGCTTTTAGCACCTCTCAATTAAAATACCAAAAAACTATTATATCAGATAGTTAACTAGGAGTTCCCATCTCCTGTTTAGTTCAAAAAATGAGCTTACTAACTTGATAGTGCTGATAGCTTCTTTAAAAACATGGTTTTAGATCAAATTGGTAATTATTAATTAGTATTTTTATACTGACTAAAATCACCATTATTTAACTACTCTTTTGGTCACTTTTCTAGCGAGGGGAAACAGTAATTTCATTATCCTTAGCAAACATTTTACCAGAGGTATATTCCTTGAATGCTAATACAGGCCATAAAAATCCACCTAGCATTTTTTTAGTTGCTAAAGGCAAGTCAATAATAATCTCTTTTTCCTCTGGATTTTTTTCTGTTTGTACTGCTTGAAGATAGGAACGACCTACCCAACCGATCCAACCTGCAATATACAAAAATAAAATACCAGGAATTGTAAAGTCGCCTGCGTGGTTCCAGCTTCCATCTACAATTAAATGAGGCAGTCCATCGTCTTCTCCACAAAGTTGTTGAGAATAACGTTCAAATCGTTTTTTGCCAGATTCTGGATCTCCTGTAGTAGGAAGAGCATCTTCAGCTAGTGCCTGAAAAATAGGTGATTCTGAACAAGGTACTAAATTATATGCTGATGCTGTAGGCACACAAGTTACCCAAAGACTAATGGCTAAAACCAAAGCCAAAAAACGTCTCATGGAATTGTTTCCTTTTATTACAAACTGTTGACAATTATCCATACTTTTGTACTTAAACTAAGCTCAAAGTAAGGATATTTTGATTGGCATTTTTCCAACTCCAAAAACAATAGCATTGGAGCGGTATTCTTTACTTTACATACAATGTTTTCTGCTTCAATGAATGCTAGTGGCGGCCAATCTTTCTGTTACCCTTTCTGCATCATCTCTACAGATATTTTACGGCAGATTTATCTCACCGCAGTTATTTATTGTCTGTTTGATTTTATAATACTTTATTGATATCAACACTAAATTTTTTTAGTGTTAGTTGTTTGAAAAAATTAATATCAATTTATGTAGCAATGACAACGGTTTTAGCTATAGAAACAAGTTGTGATGAAACATCTGTGGCAATTGTTAAAAATCGTCAAGTTTTAAGTAACATTGTGAAGTCACAAATTAATATCCATAGCTTTTATGGAGGAGTAGTTCCAGAGGTAGCTTCACGACAACATTTAGAAATAATTAATCAGGCGATCGCTCAAGCTTTCAGAGAAGCAAATTTAGACTGGCCAGACATTGATGGTATTGGAGCTACTTGCGCCCCTGGTCTAGTTGGCGCTCTGTTAGTTGGCCTGACGGCGGCCAAAACCTTAGCTATTGTCCATGAAAAGCCCTTTGTGGGAGTCCATCACTTAGAAGGTCATATTTATGCAACCTACCTAAGCCAACCCGAGTTAGTACCACCTTTTCTTTGTTTGTTAGTTTCTGGAGGTCATACCAGTTTGATTTATGTCAAAAATTGTGGGGAATATGAAACTTTAGGGCAAACAAGAGATGATGCAGCAGGAGAAGCTTTTGACAAAGTAGCTAGATTATTAAAACTTGGCTATCCCGGTGGACCTGTAATTGATAAATTAGCTGCAGAGGGTAATAAATTAGCATTTTCTCTCCCTGAAGGGAAAATTTCTTTGCCTGGAGGAGGCTATCATCCTTATGATTTTAGTTTCAGTGGACTCAAAACTGCAGTATTGCGATTAGTCCAGAAAATAGAACAAGAAGGTAATGAATTATTATCAGGGTCTTCAGTAACTAAAGACATTGCAGCCAGCTTTCAAGAAACTGTAGCAAAAGGGCTAACAAAAAGAGCTATCGCTTGTGCATTAGACTATAGCTTAAACACAATTGCTATTGGCGGTGGTGTAGCAGCTAATAGTAGTTTGCGACAGCACTTAAGTAGAGCAGTAGAAAGTCATAACTTGCAAGTACTATTTCCCTCACTCAGATTTTGTACGGATAATGCAGCCATGATAGGTTGTGTGCGGCTCGTTGGCCACTAAGACCAGATATTTAGGTAGAAATGGCCGTCCTAAATCAACAGATGAAGACAACCTCAGATTTATGGATAACTCTTATGACCTTGTAGGTGAAATTCCTACCGCCTCGTTGTTGGGCTGACAGCATAGACCACAGGGTAGCGAATGAACATCAATCCCTGAAGCTGGTCTAAATGCGGGACAACTTCAACTACCAGAAGTAAACTCTGCTAGCAGAGTCTGACAAGCGGACGAACAGGAAGGTAATAAAACTCTCGTAATCATCAACCACCCGCTAAGGTAGTCATGGGTGTAGGGCTGACCAGCCAGGGGGTCAATGGACAGTATTATGCAACCGATATTGTCAACAACAATAATGCGCCCTCCGGGAGACTTTACCCCGCTAAATCAGACGCAACAAAGGCATAAGGGAACGAGAAAACCTCTCTAATACACCTAAGAATATCGCTCAAGAACTTAGGAAGCCATTCAAGGTTAATCTACGCATTTTGGACGTAGGTCTTAGAGAGAGTAGGATTGGGTAAAAAGCAGGAATGCTGACGTACCCACTTTTAGACGTAATGTAAAATAATTACTAGCAATGAATAAAGCTAAAACACTAAAGAGAAGACTGAATAATTCAGAGCCCTATTTAAGTGTGGCATGGAATACATACAATATATCTAATCAATTAGATGTCAACCCCAACTTTAAATGGAAAGACATAGACAGGCATTTGGCCATTGAATAATGTGTTCAAGTTGTAAAAGTTAATTTACAAAGCATCCGGCCGTGGCGAAATCCGCAAAATGTGTAAACACCAAAAACTTTTAACCAAAAGCTATGACGCAAGGCTGTTGACTCTTAGACCATTAACTCAGGAGAATCAGGGCTAAAGAACTACGGGGATAAATGTCAGAAAAAGCCTGCCACCAAATTTCACAAATATCTCAATGTAGCACTAAAAGCTAAAACCTTAATAAAGGAATGCTTGAAGCAAATAGGATTAAAACTCAAACCAGAAAAAACCAAGATTGGCCAAACACTCAAGGAATACCAAGGAAATCAACTCGGACTTTATTTCTTAGCATTTGAAGTGAGGTAATACGAGGTTAATTCAGCCAAGCTAGAATTTAAAACTAAGTATTTATTACCGGAAATTAGCAGATATTTGTGATTCTCACAAATATGCCCCAGTTTCAGCCTTAGTAACTAAACTAAATCCATTAATCAGAGCAGCAGCTAACTATTACTCAGCTCTAGTCAGTCAAGAAATATATACTAAAGTAGACTATCTCTTGTAGAAAAGGCTAGGTCAATGGGCAAGACTATTGGGATCTGAATAAGTCCGCTACCTGGGCAAAAAAAAGTATTTTCCCACAAGAGAGTTCAGAAATTAGATTCAGTTCGGATGGGAAATATACGTTAAATAAACACTCAGATGTACTTATAGTTAAATACACTAAGCTAAGGAACGTACATTAAATAAGACCCGAAATTTGTAGTTTGTGCCTGAAAAATATATTGAGTGTCATTAATTTTCTCCGGCTTTATTTTATTCTCATTCCAAAAAGATACCAAGTCCATGACGGGGATTAGAATTATTGGAGTAATAGAATCACCAAAGCACCTAGGTATGAGGAAAGAAGTTTCAACGCTGTTGAAAATACAAAAAGGTAAATGCACATTTTGTAGATGAAAATTCAGACCGACAGATTTAATTGATATAGACCAAATTTTTCTCAGGTCTGAAAGCGCTAGTGACACATAAAAAAATCAACAAGTGTTGCACCGACATTGTCACGATACTAAAACTGCACTAGACAGGGAAGACTAGGCAGCCAAAAGGCTAAAAGAAAAACCTGACTTATCAGAAGGCTATCAATAGATAGACGATATGGTGATACTAGAAAGCAGGGATGTACCCATAGAAAGGGACGCCTAGGAGAGAAGCCGTGTGAGGTGAAAGTCTCACGCACGGTTTTGAAGACCAACAGGCCTTATAAAGGGTAATCTGGAAATAGGCTTGTTGAGTTTAACGCTGCGGCTGACCATCTTAGTCGAGGCCATATTTCATCCCTGAACTTAGGAGCCAATTCTCGAATGGCCATTAAAGATGTGATGAAATTATACACTCTTTCATTGAGTTGAGCTATTTATTAGAGTAGTTATTTTAGTTATCAGTTAGCATCTTGAGACTAATCGCTGCATTTTTCATGTCGCGTTGGGAAACAGTGCCAACTGCTGAAACCAGAGACTAAAAATACCGTAAGCATTCAGCTGAATGCTTACGAAATACTCAATCGAATATTTTTTTGATTCCTACAATTGGGAAAGCTTCAAACATAATCAGTAATGAAAATCAGAAATGCCGAAGCCAAAGACTTAACTGTAATTGTAAAAATTTATAATTCCTCAATTCCTAGTCGTATTGCTACTGGAGATTTGGAACTTATATCAATTGAGAATCGTATTTCTTGGTATCAAGAACACTCACCAGATAGTCGTCCTATTTTAGTTGTAGAACTAGATGGTCAAGTTATAGCATGGTTAAGTTTTCAGTCTTTTTATGACAGACCAGCATATCAAGCTACAGCAGAAATAAGTATATATGTTGCTCCTGAATATAAAGGTCAAGGAATAGGAAAAAAGTTACTTTCAGAGGCAATTTATCGTAGTCCTCAGTTGGGAATTAAGACCTTGCTCGGCTTTATTTTTGCTCACAATATTCCTAGCTTAAGTTTATTTAATAAGTTTGGTTTTCAACATTGGGGTTATTTACCAAAAGTAGCTGATTTAGATGGCATTAAGGGAGATTTAGTGATTTTGGGGCTTCATGTATTGGAAGTAAAAAATAAGAATAAGAGTGAGCAAGGGAATAGTCCCTCCTAGACAATGGCCTGTTAGTCAGGCCCTAGATAGGGCTTGCTGAAAAAGATATGTATGAGTTCAGGTAGAACTAAGAACTCAGAAGAATGTAAAGATGTTCCATGGAACAAACCTAAATCGAAATGGGAATTAATTAGGAGATAGTCGGATATATTTATTGCTGGCCACCCTCTGCTATAGGAAGGCCAAAAATACTTTCTATGCCTTAGCTAAATGGAGCTGAAAAACGTCGAATTTTTTCAAAACAAAAATGTAAATTTCATTTTGTATCAATGCTTTGAGAGTTAATCAGTAAACCCTAGATTACCATCGGGCCAGAGACTATAAGGTACAAAATGTGAATAGTCAAATTCTTGTTGTTCCCCTAAATGTGTACCTTACGGCCAGCCTTAAGTGCTGTATATTGATATTCTGTAATAGTATTGCTAAGTCAATGACTATAGATAATTGGGATTGCAGCTAAATAATAAGTTAATTTTTACTAATCTTTTTGTTGAGTCGATTTGAAGTTCCTCCAATTCTAACCCATTCATAAAATAGACATTGATAATCTTCCGATAATTCTGGAATTAGAGGTTACCAGGGGTGACAACTTAAAAGTTAGCCATATATGAATAGAAGTCCACTTGGAGATTGAGTGGAGGTACTCAATTAATTAATGGCCTATTGAACTCCTAGAATATCTATAGTTGTCTGATGGTTATCAAACTCGGTCTAATACCCAAGGTAATCAGAGTATTTATTAAAAATGGTGAGGACATTGTATGGAACAGACCTAGGTCAGATCGAAGTTGGAAGACCAAAGTTGAAATAAATCTTAAAAAAAAAAGGAGATATCAAGATTAATTGAATTAACTAATTGTCTTTAATGAATTATGGTTACTCTCTTGAAACTACTTTTACTTAAATATACTACCATGAAGTAGATTTTTTTTTATACTTATTATCAAATTACTCTTTTTAGGAGCAAGACTGTTTATAGCTCAATAGGGTTCAGTTAAGGACTTTTTGGGACAGTTCCATAATCTACACAACTCATAAATCATGTTCCATACCATAATAGTTTTGGTCTTATCTGAACCATTGTACCTAGGTTGGATATAACTATGATAGTTCTAATCCTTATCTAGAATAACTTTTTTCAATTGGTACACACAAAGAGCGAAAAGCTGTAAATTGAGAATAATCTCTATAAATAGCTTAAGAATGAAAAGGATTGTTATCCTAATTTCTCAATTATTGATGGTTTGTTGACAATGATTGATAGTGTTTTAGTTATAAGCATTAATAGTTGTGGGTTTTAGAGATTTATTTGATATTAAACTCAGGCTTATTGCTTGAAGCTCAGAGCTCACTAAGACGTATTTTAGATAGGTATGAGCTTAGTACCTCTCTCCCATCAATCTCTGTCGCACACCTTCAGCAATTTTTTGGCCGAGGTATTCTGGAATCAAACTTTCATTTGGCCCCAGAAGATAAAGAATGAGGCGAGTACGCCCACGCCAAACTAACAAGTTGGCATTAACCACTAACAAATCTTCTTGCCAGATGGCATACATAACTTTGTAGAATAGACCAGGTTGATTATCAGCTTCAATTAACAGTGCTGGTAGATGAAATACAGGATCAACATAAAATTCTGTTGCTACTTCTTCTAAACCACTATCTAGATTAAATTCTACTGCCAACATTTCTTCCACCTGAAAGTGGCCTGCTAGTGATTCACGGATGGCGCGACAAACATTTTCTGAGGTTTTCTCTGTTAATGTTTTGCCCCCCCGAGATATGACTAATTTGATAAAGACCAACATCGGTTGGTAAATTTGTCCATAAAGACTAAGGCTATGAATAGTTAGTCCATATGCAGCCAATACTCCAAAAATATCACTGAGTAAGAATGATTGATTTCTGTAGGTAAAGTACAGAGCACTTTTGCTACTTTCTGGTTTTAATTCTATTACAGCTTGTTTGCTTCTATACAACTGATATGCTAATTTCAAATTTTGTAATTGAATATCACTACTAACAAATTGTTCATAAAACTGTGGAAACGCTCGGTTGAAGCGCTTTAGCAGTTCTAGTGTTGATGATTTTAAACCCGGAGCCATAATCGAAGAGAGGGAACGGGATATATACTATCTAATAATGTCATTCAACTTCTACTAACTTAACCACACCTGCATGGGTTTCTGGAAAAATTTGTTTACCGGTTCTGAGCCAACATCTCAGTCTCAAAATTTAGATTTTGAAAGATACACAACTATTGAGGAACAAGATGCTTCTTCTCAAGCTTTTTGTTCATCTAATAGAAGTAATGGCCGTATCTTTTTTACTACCGATCGAGATATAGATATCTATGAACTCGAAGATCTTTGTAATGCTGTTGGTTGGTCTCGTCGTCCATTACGTAAAGTCAAAAAGGCCATTCAACATAGTTTTCTTGTGGTTTCCATGTGGCAAATGCGAGGTAGTCAGCGAAGACTGATTGGTTTTGCTCGAGCGACATCTGACCATGCCTTTAATGCTACTCTTTGGGATGTAGTTGTTCATCCTGACTTCCAAAGCAAAGGCTTGGGAAAGGCATTGATGAATTACATCATCAAAAAACTTCGTAGTGAAGATATAAGTAACATTACCTTATTTGCAGACCCTCATGTTGTTGATTTTTACCGAAATTTAGGTTTTATCTCTGACCCTGAGGGAATTAAAGGAATGTTCTGGTATCCAGATTAGCTGTTTTTGAGTTGATAGAATATAACTAAACATGTTATATTATAGTTGCTAATCTAAGATTTACATTTTTTGAGTAGAGTTATTTTTATAAATTTTATTCTTGAATAGATTTTGTAAAATGATATAGTTTTTTAAACTACTTTTGGTTAATATCCTCTTTAGTCTACTCTTACTAGAAAGCCTGGAATTAAGTCATCTGGCTTTTTCCAACTTTTTGTTTCTTGCCGAGCTACTTTAGGGAAATCTATTATTAGGGTTTTTCTACTAACTATAACTACTGGCTTGGAAATTTTTTCTAATTTTCTTGCAAAAATTAGAAAGGTGAGCTAAAATAGTTATAGTTAAGCCGGGATGTAGCGCAGTTTGGTAGCGCGCCTGCTTTGGGAGCAGGATGTCGCAGGTTCAAATCCTGTCATCCCGATACTTTATGAATTAGTCCACTTTGTTCCCTATATTTTCAGGTAGGTATACTCTGATACACATAATAGTTTATGGGGAAAAACTCTATGACTAACTACTAATCTACTAATCTAATTAAAATCTGTACAGTTGTCATTATTAGTCCAGCTCAAATTTTTCAAGTTAAGCTAATTTTGGTGACAATAATTATCTTGCCTGGGGAGGTTCCGACCTCTATTTTTCGGCATTAAACAGGTAAAAAGATTTGAAAAACTAGTGTCCTCAGGTTAAAAATCTTAAACAGCTGGACGAGGTCTACTTTGGACTACGGTAGAAGAGACTCCAATATGTTTAATCCTATCAATTATTTATATGTATTTGAAGCCATGAAAAAACTCTAGTACAATACCAGCTAGTCTAGGGTTAGTAACTGTTAAAAGTGGCTAATCTAAAGTTGTTAATGACTACCCGTTGACAAAAATGCTGCTATAAATTGCTAGACAAAGAGTTACTTTTCCTTCAATATCTATAATACGCTTCCTCTAGTGATACTAGGACAGGATCTGTTTGATGGTCAAAGTTTCACGTCGAGTTCTGAATAAAAAAATACTATAAAGGAATTACTCTGGAAATTATCTTACTTAGTTTAACACATTTCTGTATGAAGTCTAGGTAGGAAATTTTTCCCTTCCCTATTTCATAGCAATAGTCTTGAAAAACAGTTGGGAATAATTAAGGCTCACAAGTAGTGTCCACAATTTTCGCGGGGTTAATCTTGATTCAATTGAACCTCAAATCTCACTTCGTTAAGCTTTCTCAAAACCAAGTTAAGTAAAGCTATCTGAGGCCAAAAATTCGGAAATGAAATATTTGTGTTGCACTTGCCTAGAATAATTATGATTTATTGAAAAATAGGATTTAAAGCCTCCCCCTTCTAAATTAAATAGTTGTTTTTTTTGAATACAAATGTTATAATAATAATTATGTGTATATATATTGAAGGTGCGTAACTTTGAGAATGTTTAATGTTGCACAATTTTTATCGCGAGTTTAAAAATATCTATAATCCTTATGGAATTAGGGGAGAAGGGAGAAAAATATAGTAACTAAGCAAAAATACTTTATATCTTCAAAAAAAATGTATTCTTTAATATACTTTTACCGATTACAAAAGCCTCTCAAAGGCTCAAATGTAACTTGTGTATTTTGTCAAGTTTTATGTTAGAAATCAAAAAGATATTGATAAAGGATAGGTGTAGCTTGGCAGGCACTATCAATCTTTATATTTTGTCTATTGGGAATCTTTTGTAATTACACATCTGTGCCAGTCCTAATTCTCTATAAGTTCTTTCCTCAAATGAGAATTTTCGCACTGTGACTACTTTACTTAGTTAATGAATAATAAAATAACTGAAATTTTAGCTGAAAAATAACTCTGATTTGAGTTTGATAATTTAAGTAGTGGTGCAAAATTATTTACGCATTTATACAAGCTAAGTTTTTTGCCTTCTTGGGAGCTAAAATAATTAGGCTTGGCTGAAAAAACTGAAAGTATATACCTAAATACTACTTTAAATTTTCTTGGATGAAAAATGTATAATAAGGTGTTATAGCTCTGGGTAAAATGGATATTGAACTATTAAGGTTAAAGGGTAGAAAAATTGAAAATAGTTCTTACAATCACATTCTCTGTAATTCCTATTGTTCCTTACTTCTATGTGTGCCTAACTAAATATTTGTGATTCCCTGGCTTCTGCCCTTACCGGTAAAAACTAAGCATGCACGTCCTAATTAGAATAGTTATATAATTTAAGGTTACTTGATTTGTTTCATGGTTTAAATTTAAATTAGAATCAATAATTTGTGGCTCAATTAATAAATTAAAAGATGTTTTTAAGTATTATAAAAATATTCATAATTTAATGATTTTTGGTTGATAAGTGGCTGTGCAAAATTAATTCTACATTTATATCAAGCTGGATTCTTTTGCTTCAAAAAAGTGCAGATAATTAAAATAGGTAAATAATTTTGCTGGGGTACTTATTTTTGTTGAAAAAACATGAAATTATATCGCTTGGTGAGATTTGATAGGATAAATTTCTTATTTGACTTTGATGAATGTTTTCGCTGTGTCTGATGTTAATACTTTTTTTTGATGGTAATATCTTAAGAAAACTGGAGAATTTATGAAATCATTAATTCGTTTAAGTGCAGTGTTAGGAGTAATGGTTAGCAGTTTGATTGGACCTTCTCTGAAAGATATGTCTGCATTAGCACTGCCGGAGAAAGAAGTGTTACAGAAGTTAACTCCTGTGCCGGTTTTTACAATTACCGATCAAAATGGATCTCCTCTTGTCCGATCAATTAGAAGAGAAGGTAATGAAGTTAATTCTTCTGTGGCGGGAGTTTTTATTAGTAAGAGTGATGCAGATGCTTTTGTGAACAAATTAAAAGGAGAAAATCCTGATTTAGCTGCTACGGTTAAGGTTGTCCCTGTTTCTCTAGGTGAAGTTTATGAAAAGAGCCAATCTATACAAGAGAATGGTCAAAGACTAGAATTTGCATATGTTCCTATTAGAAGACAGGTTGAATCTGCTAAGGCTTTGCTTGAGAAGAATGGCCAGGATTTTAACAATTTTAGTGGGGTACCTTTGTTTATGGCTAAAGGAGGACCTGATGATGGATATTTAACTATTCAGCGCGGAGAAAAGCAAGTTATTCCTATGTTTTTTAATAAGGAAGATTTGCAAGGAATGTTGGATAGGGCTGAAACTCAACAACCTGAAGTTTTTTCTTCTGTGGAGATTGAGGTTGTAAATCTTGAGGGTGTGATTAATGCTTTAAAGAATGATGACGATCCTTTCTTGGAAAAAATTATTTTTATTCCTCCACGGGAGTCTTTGGAGTTTGTACAACAGTTGAGAGAATCTGATAATAAATAAGTTGAGATTCTGAGTGATTGATAGATGAATTTTCCTTTTAGGTGGCTGGTTTCAGGTAATGAACTCTGGGAATGGTATTGTCAAACTAAGGCTTGTGCTTTGAGGGCAGGTATATCTGTTGCTGAGGTTGATTTATTCTTAGAGGAGTTTGCTAGTCTCAATAGATTAACCCTGCGTTTGGAGTCTTTTAAAGATTGGCCTAATGTTTCAATGGAGCTTTCTTTAGTTGAGTTGGATAGTCTTTGGCGCCGACGTTTGGAAGATAGGGTTCCGCTTCAATATTTAACTGGGGTTACTTATTGGCGGAATTTTTCTTTGAGGGTTGGTTCTGGAGTTTTGATACCTAGACCGGAAACAGAGCTTTTAATTGATCTGGTTTTGGTTGCTACTAATTCGGTTTTGGAGCTTGGGCACGGAAATTGGGTGGATATGGGAACTGGTAGTGGAGCGATCGCTTGTGGTTTAGCAGATATATTGACAGATGCTTCTATTTATGGTATAGATTGCAGTCCAGTAGCTTTGGCAATTGCTAGACAAAATGCTGTTAGCCTAGGTTATGGTGATCGAATCAATTTCTATGAAGGCTCTTGGTGGCAACCACTGGAACATTTGCGTGGCCAGGTGAGTGGGATGGTGGCGAATCCTCCTTATATTCCTAGTGATATGGTTTCTACTCTGGAACCAGAGGTCAGGAAACATGAGCCTCATTTGGCCCTTGATGGTGGTGTTGATGGTCTAGATTGTATTAGGTTTTTAGTTGAAACTGCTCCACTATATTTGGTTTCTGGTGGTGTTTGGTTGGTGGAAATGATGGCTGGGCAAAGTGAGGAAGTCGCTAAAATTTTGTATGATCATGGTTCTTATTGTCAGGTTGAGATTTTCGGTGATTTGGAGGGGGTTGATCGCTTTGCTATGGCTTATTTAAAGTAGCAAAAGTAGCAAATATTATTTTTCTTAAGCTTAAAAAATTTGCGTCAAAAAATTGGGTTTGAAGTCTTGCCTATAAGTGGGCGACTTTTAAATAAGGTTTGCTGATTAAATATTAGAGTATTGACTGATATAGGCGCTTAGTTTTTTTTGGGGCTTTGAAAAAGTGCCTAGTTTTTGCTCCACAGATGTTAGTCTAGTCAGGTTTCCTGATCTTGGAGATTTAATATTGCTGGCAAAGCTTCACACTTATATATCAACTTTTAATTATAATGAGGGTAAGTGTTTGGAATAATTTAATTTTAAGGCATTATCATTTTTTTAAGCTCCTAAAGTTACAGTTGTTTTGTGCTAGAGATATTAAAGTTAGTTATATTTTTAAAAAATTAAAAAATAAAAAACGAAAAAAATGAGTTTAGTATCTATTGAGACTCTTATTGAGGGAGCAATATCTGGTAATTTAGTTAGCTTTCCTACTGATACTGTACCAGCACTGGCAGCTCGACCTGATCGAGCAAATTTAATTTTTCAAGTAAAGGGTCGTAGTCAAGATAAACCTGTGATTTTAATGGGGGCAAATGCTGCATCTTTGTGGCCTTATATTTGTGGAAGTGATCAAGAGTTACAGTTATGGCAAAGGGTGGCTGGAAAGTATTGGCCTGGGCAGTTGACTTTGGTGCTACCTGCTTCAGAAATGGTGCCCAGGGTAATGAATCCTGTTGAGGGAACTACTATTGGAGTCAGGGTTCCTAATTGTGATATTGCTAGAAAAATAATGGCTCGAACAGGGCCTTTAGCTACTACAAGTGCTAATATTTCTGGCCAGCCAACTTTAGGGAAAATGGCGGAAATTAGTCGTCAATTTCCAGAGGTTTTGGTTGTTTCGTTGTCCCAAAGTGAGGAGATAATGTTAACTTCTGGAGTCCCTTCGACTGTTGCTAAGTGGAATGGAATTGCTCGTTGGGAAATTTTGCGCCAGGGAGCAGTAAAGTTAAAATTTTAAGGTACTCTCAAAACATTTAGTATTTTTATTGGAATGGCTGGGAACAATTTTATTTATTTGGTACTAGGGTTTGGATTTGGGTTACTAGCTAGTAGGTTATGGTTTAGGCAAAAAAGTGAGGATTTATCAACCTCTTGTGTGGTTCCAAACCATTCTGAATCAAGTTCTGAGGAGCTAGAGAATATGTTTAAGCAACTGAAAAATACTCAACTAGCATATCAAATGGCTTCTGAAATGAGTAAGTTTAAAGCTGGTTTTTTGGCTCGAACTGCTCATGAGTTGCGATCGCCGATTAACAGTATGATTAGTGGACTACAGTTAATTATTTCTGATTTAGCGGATAATCCGGAGGAGGAACGCCAGTTTGTTAACGAAGCTTATAATTGTGCTTTAAAAACTTTAGGTTTATTGGATGAGATTATTTATGTGTCTAAAACCGAACATGGTACTGAGAAAGTCGAGGTGGAGCCACTACAACTCATTCAAGTGTTTGAGGTGGTGGAAAATTTAACTTATATGCAAGCTGCTAATCGTGGTATTGGTTTGCAAATCTCACCTCCGAAACCAGATATTTATGTTTTGGCGGATAGGTCTCGTCTCAAACAGGTTTTGTTGAGTTTGATTGATACTGCGATCAGGCAAATGAATGAGGGTAATGTGAATGTTTCTGTTCATCCTGCATGGGAATCTGGTTATGTTCATATTTGGATTGACGATCAACGTCCGGTAAGTGCTTGGAGTGAGTCTTGGGATTTACTCAAATATAATTTTGAGGAAAATGCTGAAAAAAATATGAGTGCTGATTTTCAGCTTTCTCCTGGTATGAGGTTATTAATGAATCAAACTTTGTTAGGAATGATGAACGGACGTTTGGAAGTACTAACAACTCCTTGTGATGGTGAGGAGTCTAATTTTAATCGGACTCAATGTTCTATTCCTATGAGTATAAAGGGAACTAAAGGTTAACTTTATGTGGCAATTAGTGATGCTTGATTTCTAGTTGTTAATTCAATTTCTGCTTCTATAGGTTGATTGTACAATATCATTGTTGTGCTTTGATTATATTGAAATCCAATTCGTTTGTAGAAATTTTGTTGATAGGTTGTCATTAGATAAACTCTTTCTACATAGCACATTCGTGGATGACTTAAAATTGTTTGAACTAATTTTCGTCCTAGTCCTCCTCCTTGATAGTTTGGGTGAATGACTATATCCCAAATTGTACCTCTGTATACACAATCTGATGTGGCACGACCAAAACCTATCATTGTTTGGAGATCCCATACAGTGATGACTGGGTTACTGTTGGCAATAGCTATTTCTAAGTCTTCTATTTTTCTATTTTTTGCCCAGATGGCTGCAGAATTAAATAATGCTATAAGTTGAGGAATATTTACTTTTAAATGACCTTCGCAGAATTGAATATGACGATAATCTCTGGTAGTATTTTTCATTTTTTTTTAGCGAGCTCTCTATAGCTTCAATTTACTCAATTAATTATTTTAATTTTTCTATTTATGTTCAGATTCAATATAAATTAGGGCTAAGTTTTACCTATATTTAATCATTTTTTTATGGTGAAAAATAGATCAAATCAGTAAATTTGAAATAATTTATTTTTAGCTTTAACTTGTATAGATTATTTAACTTGCCTCCATATTTTCGGGTCATACCATTTATTTATGAAGTTACACTTAGATATAAGATTATAATAGTCATTATAATCAGATCTTATAAAAATTATTAAGGGTACTATTATAGAGAAATAGTATTAGTAATATTGACCTTTTATAGTTTTTATTACAAGTAATCATAGACTTGGAGGGTAGTAAAAATTACTATAAACATCACAGAAGTTATTCAAAAATTAAATTGCCTTCATACATAGTTTTTAGAAAGATAAAGCTTAACTATACCAAAGTTTTTGAGAATTAGTATTATTTAGAAATATTTTTCTCTAGGAAAAAGCACTACTCAAACAATAAGTAAAGGCTATCTGATAGTTAAACAATAAATAGCCTTTACTTTTATTGTTTAACTATTTTGTATAGTATCATTCTTTTTTCTAATAATCAATATATTTTTAAATATTTTTTTGTGTGTTTTGTTAAGGTTTGATGATAATAACCAATTTATAATCATACCGTTTCTTAAAAACTTTTCTACCTGTGAGTTTTAGTAGGAGACATACCTTTAAAGCTGACCTTGGAGGGGAAGTTGAAGAGAGAAGTAAATATTTATAAAATTAATTAGCTTGAATTTTTTGTGTAATTATTGACTATTTTTAAGTGAATATTAATTATGATAGTCACCATGACTAGGGTGGATATATTCCAACTTATTCTTAGTATGATAATTAAACTTTTATAGTAGTTTCCTACTTAATAAAGTATATCTATTTATAGTTTTATAGAGTAGGGGAGATAGAGAATAGGGAACAGGCCAAAAATATTTGGACTTGGTGTTCAGTAGTAAAACTGTCCTACTAGAAAATGTAAACAGACTTAGAATATTCCATACTAGTAGAGTGTTTGGGATAGATTGAAAAATATAGGTAATATGAATTTTTGTAGTGATAATGTGGCTGAAGTATGCCCAGAAATTATGGCGGCTCTGATAGCTGCGAATGAAGGAGCTATGATGCCTTATGGTGAAGATGAATACACTCAACGGTTAGAAGCTAAATTTTCATCAATTTTTGAAACTCCTGTGACAGTTTTCCCTGTTGCCACTGGTTCTGCTGCTAATGCTCTGAGTTTATCGGCGATCGCTCCTGGTTATGGAGCTATTTATTGTCATAGTGAATCTCATATTAATGTCGATGAATGTGGTGCTCCAGAATTTTACACAGGTGGTGCAAAACTGGTGACACTTAATGGTACAGATGCTCAAATTAATCCTTCTGAGTTGAGCAAAACACTCGAAAAAGCAGGGGCAGGTGTAGTGCATCATGTTCAACCTGCCGCAGTTAGTATTACCCAAGCAACGGAAGCGGGGACAGTATACTTGCCTGAGGAGATAGGTGAAATTGCTAAAATAACTCATGCTCATAATCTATATCTGCATATAGATGGGGCACGCTTTGCTAATGCTGTTGTGAGTTTAGACTGTGCGCCAGCAGATATAACTTGGCGAGCTGGGGTAGATGTACTGTGTTTCGGTGCTACTAAAAATGGAGCGATGGCAGCAGAAGCGGTAATCTTTTTTAATCAAGATTTGGCAAAAACATTTGCTTATCGTCGCAAACGTAGTGGTAATTTATTCTCAAAGATGCGATATTTGTCTTCTCAGTTGGAAGCTTATATTACTGATGATTTATGGTTGAAAAATGCTTTCCATGCTAACCAGATGGCAACTAGGTTGGCTCAAGGTTTGGTAGACTTACCTTTGGTAAAGTTGTGTCATCCTGTGGAAGCGAATGAAGTTTTTGCAGAAATTCCTAAGTCTGTGGTTAATGGTTTGAGAGGTGATGGTTTTCAATTTTATGTTTGGGAAGAGGGAGCTTTTCCGGTAATTAGACTCGTTACTGCTTTTAATACTAAAAAGGAAGATGTTGATGCTTTGTTGAAAAGTATTCAACGTCATCTAAGAGTGAATTTAATAGAATAGAAACTGGAAATTTTTACTGACAATTATCAGAAGGCTAGCACTATAACCTTTGATGAATGTGTTTGGATGAATGGTGAAGATATAATTGTGATTCAATGTCACAATTATCTCACGGGGTGACAAGCTAGTTGAAAGCTATAT
>ENA-UENU01000053-UENU01000053.1-marine-metagenome-genome-assembly--contig:-NODE-53-length-35550-cov-170.893488_pt1 | contig 35550 bp, 25 predicted proteins | sample MGYA00237877_ERZ529326 | MGnify/ENA primary metagenome ERZ529326 (study PRJEB26372, sample SAMN05368344) | marine metagenome | biome: cultured habitat; feature: ocean water; material: water; isolation... | reverse complement strand
TCTAGTTGTTGAATTTGAGTTTCTTGCTGTTGTGACTGGTACTGCAAAGAATCATGAATTTCTTTGGGCACCATTGAACCTACTTGCTCTTCCAAAAGTTCCAATTGCAATTTTTGCTCTTGAGACTCTTGCTCTAGAGTTTTGTAGCTTTCCCTTGGTATCATTAAAGCCACTTGCTCTTCTAATTGCTTGAGTTGAGCTAACTTTTGGCGAGAACTTGTAATTTCTTTCTTATCTTCTTCTAATTGTTTTTGTAAAGTTTCATAACTTTCTTTTGACACCATATTAACCATTTGCTTTTCCAAATGCTTAACCTGTGCCATCTGAGATTCCAACTCTTGTTGTAAAATTTGATAACTTTCTGATAATAAATATTGTGCTTCTACAGACTCATTTAATGGTTCTGGAATTGTCACAACATCTATACCACTTTCAGGGAGTTCATTTTTACCCAGCACATTGTTGACTGGAACCAACTGATTATTTAAATTCGCTGTTATCTGTGCCGCCTCTCTCAAAACAGCAAGGTCTCCTCTAGCAATACGCTCAAGTAGCTCAGACCTTGATAATCCAAGTTCTTTTGCTACTTCTTTTAGCTTCTCAGCGCTAGTGGGAGTAAGAGACACACCTACTTTAACCTTGGTTTCTCTATAAGAGGTGGCACTACCACGTTTTTTCGTCATTTACATTCTCCTTGGCCACCATACCTTTTCTAGTATACCCTTTAATAGTATTCCTTAATTAATTAGGGTTGGCTGATTAAATCTCAAAGATTTTACAGATAGAGGCTTTACACTTTTTACCTCAAAACAAAATTTCCAGCTTTTCAGTTGCTCAAAGTCACGGATATTAGTATTTTTAGTTCTAGAGGACAGAACAATCAAAGAATAAATATACCCGAGTACCTCCTAATTAATTCTCCTGACTTCTGAGTTCTAACTCCTTACTTCCTATTCCCTAAAAAAGTTTTTGTAGCACACCCTAATTAAAGCATTCTGATATCCTAGATAAGATAGTTAATTTTTTTATGATTAACCTACTACTAACTAAGTACAAGTAACCGGTATAAAAAGAAATTTTTGGCAACCAGTTTCGGTATCAAACGTACTAGTAAAACTTTATCAACCTCGTTCATCAAATCTGGTATAAAAACCACCATACTTGACCCAATATTGTTTTAAATCGTGGTGAGGTGTATGGAGACTTGCTTTCGCTTGATAAAGAACCACTTTTCTATGATTACCAATCCAAATTTTCTTAATAGGTTTGACAGATATCAAACTCCCACCCAAGGCTCGAACACATACTGTAAACCTATCAATAGTAGAATACTCTACAGTTTCAAATAAAAAAAAATTTCCAGAACAAATTATATGGCGACTTCTGATCCAACCCTGTAATTTTTTCTCTGCTGTTGGTGGCAACATTTTATTTTAGCTCCCTAACACTATTTCATTGCTGCTACCTTTAGTTTTTGAAGTACCTAGACAAAATTAACTATACATTGTGGATCCCTAAGGGTTGGGGAAAGAGCTAATAAAAAAAATCAGAACATAACTCAATAGTAAACATGAAAATAATTTTGTCTAACTACTTATTAGTATTTGGTAACTCATTAACAAAATTTGTTTGTTTTTCAAACTTAAGTAGTTTTGCTGCTGAACCCTATATCTATTCATTTGATTAACATTCAGAACCATATCTAAGCTAACCCATATATTTTCAGCTTACTCTACTTTACTAAGCAGATAAGTATCCTATCTTCTATTATTAATTCAACATTTATTTTCTGATTCAACACCCCCCTAAAAATACTTACCGAAAAATATTTTTCCATCTCATTTAGAAAAAACATAAACTATAGAATAGTTTCAACAATATTCTATATTTTTTTACAGGGCAAGCTCATCCACAATTTTATTGACAAATCAATATTTTTCTAACCTGTTTGCAATACAAGCTTTTACAGGAACTAGAAATGTCACATAATTTTCATACTATCGGTTTTTACGGCTTAACAATTGGAATGTATTTTCATTACTAAATTAACCTAAAAACCTTTCATGACAATAGGATAATAAAAGATACTATTTTTCAACAATTTTTAATATGAGCTAACCCTATATTTTTTTCTTAATAATTTTTGGTTCAATAAATAGTATGCAATAAATCAAGTTATCGTGATTTATATGTACAAATAATTGGGTTTTTAACACTATAGTTTTTGATCTAAATATGATTCCCTTTATTTATTAGTTTAAGTACCCCTTTACGATATATAATCCAGATATTATAAGCTATTAACTTGTTCTTAACAAAAACCTATACCAGAAAAAAAGTCTGTGACCCAGGTCATAAAAAACATAAATATTAGCATAAAGAGTCTGATTTGAAAAAAGGTGATTTTGGATTACTAAATTATCCTGTAATCTAACTAGATAGAGTAATTAAGTTATTCAAGTTTTTCTTGTATGCTGTATGGTAAATATTTACCTTATTCCCTCTTTATTGTTAATTTTTTTCTTTTTATTCTCAAGTTTTTTATCAGCAAGCCCTATTTATCTGGTTATCTAAGTATAATTAGATGTAACTATGTCTCACAGTTACTATAACTGAGTATACACCAAGCAATATCAAAAGTTTTATCTCAAAAAAACTGTGTTATGTAGTCAAAATTATTTGTACCTAGCTAATTAACTATTGCGATTATTTTACAAATTATTTTTATTCAGTTGATCAAGAACGAATTTCTGATGAAAAAGAAGCAGTTAATACACCATTACCATCACTCGTTTTAATCAACGATACTCTAAACCTAAGATTGGAAGTATGGAACCAAATTTTTTCTTCCGCAGCAGCACTTTCATATTCTGTATATAGAACAAAAGTGTCATCTTCAGTAATGTAATATTCTCCAACAGCAGAAACAGTCTCTGCATAACCTTGGGAACGTAATAATTTGCCTTTTTTTAGATTATCATCTTCAGGTATTGGTACTAGGACACAACTACCTTTAATAATCTCATTTTCATCCCAATCTGATTCTCCTTCCCAACTCATCTTAAAAGGAGAGACAGCATTCTCTATATCTACTCCACTAGAATCACATAAATTTTTTACTTCATGATCAGTTTTTGGTAAATCAACAATATCTATTGTGGAACGAACTTCTTCAAAATGACTCAATGCTAAACTGTGGCCACTGCGTTGAGATCGCCAACATCCTATAGAACGTTCAACAAATTCTTCGATATCCATTATTGCTATTTTTAAAATTATTTAAAGTGATATTGATAAAAGAAGATACTATTTTGTAGTTGAATATAAAATCAAAATTGAAACTTACTCCAAAGAAAAACCCGGTTTCTTTGTATTTTAGGACAACTATATCCCGCCATATTTTCGCGACTAACCGGGTCTTTTCAAGAATAACTTGCAGGTTCTTAAATTTTGGTCTAAGGAACCTCAGTAATTTTTAAGATTTTACCACCTGTTCTTTGGATACTGTTGATTTTTGAACTTAACTGTTCGTAAGATACTGTATAAGTTGTCGCGCTCTTCTTCACAACAGGCCCAATACCAGTTTTGGTAACTGAGATTTGGAAACGTTTAACTCTGTTATTATACGGCCCACCTACAGTAGCAGGTTTTTGAATCTTTGTGCTCAAATTAGCACCTAAATCTAAAGTCAATTGGGAAGGTTTGTTTCTATCACTTGTAGCATTTCCTCGTTCCAAAGCAAATGTCCTATTAAATGTGATATTTTTCATCCCAACTACAGTACTAGTACCTTGTGGATATGGAACAATGTTTTCCCCAAAGTTTTGAAGATACTCATAACTGTCTGTGTAAGAATTAATTTCTGCTTCGTATCCCTTTTCATTATATATACAAATGTGTTGAGAAATTTCTGCCTGGTCTTGGGGGGCACGACCTAACAAATGCTTAAAGTTTAGTTCTACAAATCTATAAGGAGAACATGATTCAAAAAACAAGGAGAAATATAAGTCTGATTGAGCAACCATATTAACAAATTGACGGACAGAAAATTCTCCACCTATGAACAATGATTCGGCGCTAATTAGACGCTGGCTTTCCATTACATGGATATTTCCCAAAACTTGCTTATAAACAGCTCTAATTACAGCTTGTTTTTCATCTTGTGTTGCATTCCAACGTAGTTCTATTGGATCGATTTTTTCTACCCAAAGTGACATTTTAACTCCTCTCAAATCAAAGATTATGATTTTTTTATACTATTTTTGCAGTGTTTATAGCTCACAGCCATTCATCCATAAAGTACAAAATGAATAACTACCAACTATAAACTACTACAAATTAATTCAAAAATTGTACCCTTTTTTATCCTAGATATTATTACTAAAGAGTAATAACCTCATTTTTAGTTTTTATGAACCTAGCAACTAAAAAAAACTCAGGAAATATGAGTAAATAATTTTCTAATTTTAACCCCTAACTAATAGGAGTAATACTTGCAATTACACCACCCTGCCGATGAATTCTTTGATACTCTTTAGAAAGTTGATCAAAAGGTACCAAAAATACTTGATTACTACGGCGGAATCTAGAAACACGATTTACTACTTTTGAGCGATAAGCTGTTACTTCAACGCGGTAAACTTTACCACTAGAACTAGCTCCGACTCCATGTCTACTTCTAGCACCCAAAGGTGTATCCTGGAATGACCAACCATCTGAACCCCCAGAAGGAGGAACTACTGCTAAAGGTGTTTCTTGAATCACATATTTATTTAAAGCAGGGCTGTTTCCAGATAAACTTCCTTTTAAGTCGCTGCTGGAAGCCCCCCGTAATAGTTGGAAGATATGAGTAAAACCAACCATTTTTTTACCAGTTTGGGTTTTGTAACCTCGATAATAAGGAACAATATTTTCTCCATAAGCACTACTATACTCATCACTATCAATGTAGGAATCAATATCAGCTTCAAAACTTCCTTCATCCAGAAGATTACTGTGAAGCTTCATTTCATCGTAGCCATCGGGAGCACGACCTAAAAAGTGCTTAAAATTTAACTCAACTGAACGATAGCGGGGGCAAGGGTCAAAGAACCGAGAACGATACAAGTCAGAGCGTCCAACTTGACGTACAAATTCACGGACAGTAATTGTGCCTTCTTTAAGTTTAGACTCTGGTACAGTGAGTCTTTCACTTTCCATGACATAAGCATTGCCTAGAACTTGCTTATAGACAGCTCGAATCACAGTTTCTATTTCTTCTGATGAGCGTCCGGGTAAGAGCTCTACGGGTTCTGTATCTTCAAAAAGGCTAACCCCTAACTGAGATGCAGGTCCAAAAACCATTTGAACTATCTCCTAGGTGACAACAAGGTTTACTGAAAAAAAATATATTTTTTAGTTACAAAACTAAAAAAAAAGTCCGGCTCATTACTCAAATCTCTTCTGTCGGCAGAACGAAGAATTGTATGAATTTATGAGCCTATTTTTTTAAGCTTTATACTTTTCTGGAATATACACCGCCACAATACTCTTAATTATAAAGAATTATAAAGTTTTTTAACTATATACAAATGTACACTGGATATTTTCTGAGCAAAGATCGTAAACTAGCCAATTAAGCTAGTATATTCTTTTTACAGTTGAATATTTAGCAATTTTTAGTTAAAAATAGCAGAATGGAAGATTATATGATTTGCTAGCTAATAAAATTATTATTGAAAACAATGCATAATATATAATATATTTTAATTGTATTAATTTTCAATAAAGCAAAGATAAGATGCCTTCAATCTTTTGATTTTTTAAGAATAAATAAACTTTGTATATTTATTTTTTACCTAAAAATACTGCTTCCCTAAACTTGCAATTCAAGACATTAAACGTCAATTTAGCTAACTTTAGCTTGTATTTATATGGTATTTTCGTTCATATTTCTTAAGTTTAATATATCCAAAAATTCAATTTTATTAATAGTTAAAGTTTTCCTAGACGCAAGCAGTTTAACCTTGTGATAAATTTAGAATGTTTAGCTTACAGTGTAGGTCACGCAGATGATGGAATATGTCTGCTAGTTCGCATTGGAATACACCGGATTTTATTAGATTGTGGTATTACAAATATTTCATTATTAACTAATGAAACAAAACAACAACTACCTGCTGATATTGTATTGTGTTCCCACGCACATTCAGATCATGCTCAAGGACTATTAGCACTTCACCGAAGCTTTCCAGATCTGCCAATATATGCTAGCGAGGCAACAACTAAACTTCTACCTCTAAATTGGCCAGAACTTACTATTTGTGAAGTCCCTGATTTTTGTCAACCTCTACCTTGGCACTCACCAATAGAACTTTGTAGTGGTCTAACTGTAGAGCTTTTTCCTGCTGGTCATTTACCAGGGGCAACAGCTTTTCTACTCACCTATACTCAAGGAAATCGAACCTATAAGCTTTTATACACGGGAGATTTCTTTTTATCTAAAAGCCGTTTAGTTGAAGGTCTCCCTTTAGCATACTTACGAGGACTCAAGCTAGATGTATTAATAGTTGAAGGTAGCTATGGCACAGCCCATTATCCACATAGGCGACAATTAGAAAACAACCTTGCAGAAAGGATATATGAAGCTATTGCTTTTGGAACTTCAGTTATCTTGCCCACTCCCCCTTTAGGGTTAGGGCAAGAATTGTTAATGCTTCTACGCAGTCATCATTATTTCACAGGTCGCGATCTGGATATTTGGGTAGAGGAAAAGGTGGCTAGAGGTTGTGACCTTTATTTACAACTATTGCCCCAATTTCCCACAACTGTACAAAATTTTGCTCAACATCAACCTCTATTTTGGGATGAAAAAGTCAAACCACGTGTACTGAGGCGATCGCCCGGAAAATTGCCAGACAAAGAATTACCTTATATCCTTATTGCAGACAAGGATACTGATTTGAGACAATACATTATTAATCAAGATAATTCTGTTCTTATCTTACTGCCGGAACAACCAGGAAAAACATCACAGGAATTAGATTTTGCTTATACTGAAACATACCTTCTCACTGATCATTGTGATGGACTTGGTACAACACAGTTAATTCATAACTTACGTCCTCAACATGTCATTTTTGTTAATGGCTCTCCTAGTTATTTAGCTGACTTAACTAACCTTGAAGAGTTACGCAACCGTTATCAATTACACTCTCCAGCTAATGGTACATTAGTAGATTTACCAATAGGTGAGACGTTTATAGTACCTACATCACTAGAAACTAATTATGAAGGGGAATTAAATGAATTAAACACAGAGGTAATAATTTCTTTACCTCAAAGCATTACAAATGATAGTCGTTGGTCAACTTTCTCTGATACAGGTCTTGTAGAAGTTCGTTGGCAAGGAGAAGAGCTAGTTGTTAGAGGAATATCTCAACGAGAACTTCTTAGTCAAACCACTGACCGCTTGAGCTCTCCTGATTTAAATTGTTGTGGTAATTGTTTACATTACCGAGGACAACGTTGTTCTAATCCTGTTTCAGCTTTATATGGCTTTAAGGTAACATTTGATGGATATTGTCCCATGTTTGAGTCAGTTCATTTTCATTTTCCTTCTACTGAAGAAACAGATAAAACTAACTAGTTAGGGTTTGCTGAAAAAGTTTAATAGTGAAGCCAGAGAATTAGGGGACAACAATCTAATTTACTGATTCTTATATGTAGTGTTTTTCAAATTAAATAAATATCGTAATTGAAAAGTATATTCTCAACAAACCTGATAAACCAGAGCTTATTAAAATAGCCCACAGTTTATTAACAAGATACTTTTGCCCTTGGCAGAGAATGAGCAATAGGTAATAGTTATAGCATATTAATTTTTCAGAATTTCTCCCTCTCACATCTGGGAAAACATCCATTGAGAAAATCTTAGTTTCGTAATTTTTTGAAATTTTTCTCAAGGTTGAGCATTACTCAAACTAATGTATCATAAAAAACAAAACGAGTGTGTTAACATACTTAGCCAAAATAACTTAGTCATAAATCGTCTATTCCCATTATGTATTATTCCTGTTGATTGGATTCTGGATACTGATTGCGAATTTGTTCAGCTTCTGGACAATCTTCAGATACTAGAAGGTCAATATCAGCCTTGGGAACAGAGGCTAACTTTTGGGTAATAGCCCCAATACTTTCTAAACGCACCATTTCTTCCCAAGAACAGATTTCATCCTCTTCATCTGTTTCATAACGTATTGTTACTAAATCTCCCTCTATGTCTAATATCTTTGCTTTCTCAATCCAACGCTGCTGGTCTCGCAAGAAAATACAGACCTCACGACCATCGCAACAAAGTTGATATATCTTGCGTTGTAGCATTGGCTAGTTACACTCCCAATTAATAATTTGTTGACATATTCACTACACCTCTAGTGCAGTGGTTTTCTTGTTTTTAACTTTTCAGTGGGTTAAAGCTTGATCAGGGGTTAGTATCATTTTTTATAGATAGATAGTTTTACAGTTTATCCACTTTTGTTTGTCTTTTCTGAAATCTATGAATATTTTCTGTTGACTATCCAAAAAAAACTTATTAAAATAAATTTCTGGTTTCTTATATTTACTTAAAGTTTATTATAATAAGTTGTAACTTAGAACCCACTTTTTTTCTATATTAGCATGAATAAATGTAATATAGCAATCTGATCATTGGTTATGACAATTTTTATAATAGCTAGTTTTAACTAAAAATATTGAAGTTATGACTACTGGATCCTAATTCTTCAGCACCAGCAAAAGATTACAACTAAAATAGCATTTTGATAGAATCATGATATTGATTGCCATACTCTATGGGTTGATGCCTATATGGCCTAATAGTTTTGTTTTTTTAGTCCAAGGCAAATTAATATCTTTTGTTAGTACAGAAACTTTGCTTTTATAGTCAAATTTTCATCAACATTCTGATTATCTATACAAAGGGTGCAAAAAGCTGTTTACAATGAATTATCTGTGAAAATTATTTCAGGTCAAACTTTGTAGTTATTTTTACAGCTTTTTCATTTTATTTAGCTAAAGCGAGCAAATTATAATTAAGTTCTTAACTACGTTTACTATTATACTAAATATACTCAAAATTTTGACTTCATAAACTGTTAACAAAGCCATAGTTTAAAGAGGATTCCATAAGAAACCACCCTATTCATCTTCCAATATAATCTTTTTTTTTCAGAACACAACTCAAACAAAATGCTGATATAACAGTAGGCTTTTTTTATGGCCCAATTATTAATTTAGCACGGGCTGTAACTTGAAAAAAATACCCTCTCAAACAAGACTGCTTCTATTTATTGTCGTCAGAGAAAAATTTTTAACTATGAAAATACTTTATGAAGTCAAAGTTACTATCAATCTATAGATAAAGTGTGAGGCACGCTTGACAAATATTCTCTAACTTTTTCATAATTAGCCATACTTTCACTATGATAGATTTAGTATAACTTTTCCAGGTCAAAAGTCTACAATATTCATCCTTGTTCATTGAATTAATAACTTCTCCTCACTTAATATTTGATTAAACTTATCTGAGAAATTTAAGTATTCAGCTATTAGCAATTAGCTCGAGCACTTTTTAATAACTGCCAAGCAACTACCAAGGTTACCCAATGACCAATTACATTTTCTATCCTTTCCTCTACTTTCCTAACATAGGGAATAGGAAGCAAACAAAATGCAGGGCAAATGGAATATAGAATGCTTTGCAAACATAACTTTTTAATTCTCTTTGGATACTAATTCACTCTTCCAAATAGAATGATTTAATAGCTCATAGCTGACAGCTGAATGCTTACTGAGAAATTATGGTATTTTTCATTTCAAATAACATCATAGTTCCTAATCTCAGCTTATAAAGATATTAATGTTTTTAGCCCAAAAGTTGAAAGTACCACAGTATAATATGTTTTTAATTGGCAAATTTTATAGTTATACAAACATGATTTCTTTGCTTCTATAACTTAAAGATAAGTTGGTGAATACAACAAGTTGAAAAACTTTACAATATCTAAAATATGAATTACATACCTAATTTGACTCAAAAATCTCTTTTTGAATTAGCAAGTTCCGGTGATTTTCAGGCAATTAGTCAATGGATTAATAAAAAACTTAAACCTCAAGGAATTTCAGCTCGTATAGCTAAAGAAAATACTGGATATCTAGAAGTTTTAGTAGAGTTTCAGACTCAACCTCCTGTAGATAGATTAATTAAGTTTATCTGTTATCAACTTTCTCAACTTAACTATCCTACACTAGAAAAAGTAAAAATTGTGGGGCGTTTAAGTGGTTCACCTAATATACTATGGAAACACTCTGTCAGAATTAATTCTCATGCAAAAAAAAATTTCAATAAGCAATCTAATTTTGTAAACAAAAGTGATAATTTGCAATTTCAAACATTTCGTTATTTGATCTTACTCAGTTCAGCGGTTGCAGCTTTCATTATAGGTATTTTAGTAAGTTATTATAGTGTTTTGGTACGAAATTCAACCTCAGGTCAATGGGTAGAAACTGCTATAGAAAAGGTGAGAGTTGTGGAGCATAGAAAGGTACAAAACTCCCAGGATCCTATGGTGACTTTAATGTTTGGTGGAGATGTTAATTTATCTAACCAAGTTTCTAATTTAGTAAAGAGAGATTATAAGTTACCTTTTGCTAAAATGAATGAGTATAGGGCTGCAGACTTATCAATAGTTAACCTGGAAAGTCCTTTGACCCGTTCTACTCTCAACAGTAGAACTCAGCAACAAAAATCAACGGTAAATCCTAGTTATGTTAAGGCATTAACCTCAGGAGGAGTTGATCTGGTAAATTTAGCTAATGACCATACTTTGGGTTATGAGCAAAAAAGTTTGTTAGAGACAATAGAAACTTTAGAGAATGCGGGTATTCATTCTTTAGGAGCGGGCAAAACAGAAGAAGAGGCTAGAAGGCCAAAAATTTTTGAAGTTAAAGGCCAAAAGATTGCATATCTCAATTACTATGATACAGATATTCAACCAACTACTGAATCAGTATATGTAAATAGTCGGAATAAGGATAGGCTCTCTTCAGATATTCAAATTTTGAAGAAGCAGGTAGACTGGATAATTGTTAATTATCATTGGGGGGTTCAACTCTCAGAATATCCTGGAGATTGGCAGATGAATATAGCGAGGATGACAATTGACCAAGGTGCTGATTTGGTAGTAGGACATCATCCTAAAGTATTGCAGGGGGCAGAAATTTATCGGGGACGACCTATTATATATTCTTTGGGAAATTTTATTTTTGGAGACACTTCTAACAAAGAGAGTGATTATGACACAGCAGTTTTGAAGGTATCTTTAAAACCAGGAAAAATGAAGATTGAGTTTTTGCCTGTAGTGGTTAGTAAGTACCAACCCCACATTGTCAAAGGTGAAAAAGGTAAAGAAATTCTTAAACACATTGCTCAAATTTCTAGTATTTTTCACCAGCCAATGAGAACTCCTATAATAATAAATACGATAAATGATGATTTTAATTTTGTTGGTATTGACTCTTTTCCTAGGGAAGAAAATTCTAAAACTTTCTCAACTCCAATTTTACCTGAGTTACCTCTAAAATCTCCACAAGCTGATCCAAATCCTACAAGCTCTTCTCATAATAATTCAGAGCAAGAAGCAAGTAATAATAATAATAGCTTTTCTTTACCACCAATATTAAGTCCTGCACCCACTCCTAAAGAAAGAATAGATCCTTTCATTAAAAAGCCATTTATCAAAGAACCTTTTATTGAATTGCCTCGTTTACAAATTTAATTAAGGTTATACAAATATCAAAAACTAACTGCTAGTAGTCCTACTCTTTGTGTTTTGTTATTCTCAAAAGTAGAAGAGATGTGTAATGAATTTGGCACTAATACTTACGGTATATTTCCAAAAATTTACCAAATTTCAATCAATCCAATTAACAGTTTAATTCACTTTTTCTCATTTAACTAATAGATATTAATAGTTTTTTTTAACTACTGTAATTATCTTTATCCTTGACTTTGACTTCATTTGTGTACATTGCCTTTAACAAATAAAAAGCCTGTGTCTTCGGAGCTTTTACACAGGCTTTTTAATTTTAACTAATCTTCATCAACCCTAATGATAGGAAGTACAAAAAAAGCTAAAAATTTTGTAGTCAATTTTGGGCTTTTTACTGATTTTATTTTCGACATTTTTTCAGAGTAATGTCATCAAGACGAATGCCGAAACCATTAGCTATTTCCTCATTTAGATGATTAAAGCTGAGAACTGTTTGGTCACTTTCAACTGTTAGGTCATAAGTTTTTTCCTGCCATTCAGTATTACTGTCAAATTCATCAATGGCATCAACTAATTCATTTCCAAAATATACATTGAGTTTTTAATGTTCGACTTCTGCCTGAAGATTATTAGTAGCTTGATAGGCAAAAGTTAATTTGTAGGTCTTCGGTGGTACGGTAGAAATTTTCTGAGAAATTTTAGTTCTTGCATTTATACTATCTAGATCCAAAACTTGTGAGCCATCGTATGGTTTAACGATCTTTGAACTATCAAGTTCGATATATGGTCCCTCAACCAAATTCCAACCCTTGATTGATTCTTTCGATAATTGACAAATATAGATTTCAGGTTCTTCAAAGCTGCCATTAACAACTTTGTTCGCAGATGTATTGTTACAAATGGGAGATGGATCGAGATTATTCAACCAACCTTTGTTAGGTTGCCTAGTATTAGTAACAAAAGTATCAAGGTCATTATTTCCATCCACATCTCCTAAACTTACACCTAAGCTATAAAAATTCCCCAAAGTTTGCTTAGAGTCTGTGAATGTAAAATTACTATCATTAAACCAAACTTTGTTAGGTTGATTGTCAAAATTAGCAACAAAAGCATCAAATTCTTTATCTCCATTCACATCTCTTAAACTTATACCTGAGCTCTTAGAATTCCCAAAAGCTTGCCCTGAGTCTGTGAATATAGTGATAGGTGCTGAAGTAGCATTAAATTTTTGTATTGGGACAACAAACATTATGATAACTATCACTACACCAAGCAAAGCCTGGCCAGTTTTGGGTCGAATTTGTTTCTATTTTGACCCTGGGTTTAATTTATTATTTGTTGTAGTTTTGGCTATATTGTTTTTGAGAGCCCATTTTCTCAGTTCTATGTAAAAATTATCCTCCTTGTTAGGATTGACCTTTACAAACCTTAAGACTAATTTTTGGTCATATCCAAAGACGAATAACAAGGTTGCTATTCAAAACCTGGATTTTTATTGAAAATAATTATAGAATGATGCTCCTGATAATTCTCTCAATACAGGTGATCGTCTGGTTAATTTAGAGCCTAGGTCTTCTGGTCAGATAACTCAAAAAGAAGTGATACGGTAGTTTCCGTCCCTAAAGTTTGGAGAAGATGTCAAAACTTTTCACAAAATCTGAATTTTTTTCGGAAAACTCTTGCAATGTTCCTAATGGCTATGCTATTCTTATTAAGTATGTGAGGGTCGCTAGCTCAACGGTAGAGTACTCGGCTTTTAACCGATTTGTTCCGGGTTCGAATCCCGGGCGACCCATTATAACTATTTGATTTAATCTATAAGTAGTGAACTGTGTGGTGAAATATTTCTGTTGATCGCAAATGGTGAAAGGATTTCTATGTCTATTTCCTTGGAATATAGTCTTTCAGTTAACTAACCTTCAGATATTTTGATTGGCAATAAAATTTATAATTCCTTAATTCTTTAGTTGCCTCTTGTTGGATCTATCTTCCCAGATATTAATTAGGGCTTACTGATTAAATCTAAAAGCATTGACTGACATTAACAAGTATCTTTTTCGGTGGAAAAAGTTCTACCTTTTGGCTGGCTCTTGCTCATTTATGTTGTTATTAGGGACCGAATAATTGCACAAAAGATGAAGGGACAAATATATCGGACTACCTCCTAATTAATTCCAATTTATGGTGACCTCTGAATTCTAACCTCATTAATCATAATTTTTGAGCCTATTCTCAGTATGGATCATTTCTAAAATATGGCCTTTAATTGGGGTTGATGAGTCCCATTTTTAACTATTAGGTTGATAAAACCAAATATATAATATTGATAGACAGAATCTTCAATTTGTCTTAATATTATCGTAAGAATTAAGCTTAGGTAAATCAAGTTACTAATAAGCTAATAATAATAACAAAAGGATATTAGGAGGAAAAGGTATGGCTATTGTACCAATGCGTTTACTACTAGACCACGCAGCAGAAAACGGTTATGGCATCCCTGCATATAATGTCAACAACATGGAGCAAATTCAGTCCATTATGCAGGCCGCAGAGGAAGCAGACAGCCCTGTAATTCTCCAAGCTTCTCGTGGAGCTCGCAAATATGCTGGTGAAAATTTCCTACGTCACTTAATTTTGGCTGCAGTAGAGACTTACCCTCATCTTCCCATTGCTATGCACCAGGATCATGGTAATGCACCCTCTACTTGCTATTCTGCTATGCGCCATGGTTTCACTAGCGTAATGATGGATGGTTCTCTAGAGGCAGACGGTAAAACTCCAGCTAGCTTTGAATATAATGTTAATGTTACTAGTGAAGTAGTTAAAGTTGCTCACTCCATTGGAGTAAGTGTAGAAGGTGAGTTAGGTTGTTTAGGTTCCTTGGAAACTGGTATGGGAGATAAGGAAGATGGTCATGGAGCAGAAGGTAAGCTTTCCCACGACCAACTTTTAACAGATCCAGATGAAGCTGTTCAATTTGTAGAACAAACCCAAGTAGATGCTCTAGCAGTTGCTATTGGTACTAGCCATGGAGCTTACAAGTTTACCCGTAAACCTACAGGAGAAATTTTAGCTATTAGCCGAATTGAAGAAATTCATCGTCGCTTACCTAATACTCACTTAGTGATGCACGGGTCTTCTTCTGTACCTGAAGATTTGTTGGCAATTATTAACGAGTATGGTGGTAAGATTCCAGAAACTTACGGTGTGCCTGTTGAAGAAATTCAAAAAGGAATCAAGAGTGGTGTTCGTAAGGTGAATATTGATACTGATAATCGCTTGGCCATTACTGCTGCTATTCGTGAAGCTGCTGCTAAAGATCCTTCTAACTTTGACCCTCGTCATTTCTTGAAGCCTTCTATCAAGTATATGAAGCAAGTATGTCTAGATCGTTATCAACAGTTTGGTACTGCTGGTAATGCTAGTAAGATTAAGGTTCAAACTTTAGATGAGTTTGCTGATAGATATGCTCGTGGAGAATTAGCTGCTACTACTAAGACAGCAGTTGCAGTATAGTTTGTAGCAAAATTATAATTTTTATTCCAAGTTCTTAATTATCTAATTAATTTAATTAGTTGATCAGAAGTTCTTGAATTGATATCATCCCGACGCTGTTATATGCGAGATAGCCCGGGATTCTTTTCTGTTTCGAATAGTGGCTTTTTGCTTTATTGCGCACTTGCCCTCAGAGATTTTTTTCTTTCCGGTTTTACGTTTACTATCAAGACTCCTAGTGTTAGTCTTATAGGTAAAATATTTATATTATAGGAATTGTCAAATGTCCTAACCTATATAGGGATTGACGGCTGTTAACCCCTATATAAGGTATATAATTCTATTTTTTTGGTAAGTCCTGATTAAGATAACTCAAGACTTCTCATTTTTTTCCAGTTTGAGCTACTTTTTTCCTCCTAACTCAATTGCCCCCACATTTTTCGTGAATTCCTCCCTGTTTACAAATATAATTAATTTGATTAGGGCTTAAGTTTTTAGCAGAATTGAAATTAACTCCTCTTAAATGATCGGATTTAAATGTATCTATTGGGCTGGCCAAAAATTGATCCGTCTGATTAGGTTTTGGAGCTGCAAATTTTGCTCCTTTGAAATCAGTTCCACTTAGATTTGCTCCTCGCAAATCTGCTAAACTTATATCGGTATTTCGCAAATTAGCATTTTGCAGTTGAGCATTCCGAAAGTTGGCATTAGTTAATAAGGCTAAACTTAGGTCTGCTTTTTTTAAATTAGCTCTACTGAAATTTGCTCCCGATAAATTTGCTCCTTGCCAGTTAGATTCTCTTAGATCAGATAATTGGAAAGTAGTACCTTCAGCTTTGACTTTACTTAAATTAGCTCTGTATAAATTAGCCTTTGATAAATCAGCACTTCCTAGGTCTGCACCAGTAAAAGTTGCCTCTGTTAAGTTTGCTTGGTGTAAGTTAGTTTCTATTAATTTGGCACTACTGAAATTTGCTTGTGTTATGGTGGAGCCTGGCATTATAGCTTTACTAAGAGTTGCTCTGAATAAATCTGCACGTTTCATAATAACTGGACCTAATACAGCACCTGTTAAATTGACTTCTATCAGATTGGCCCCACTTAAATCGGCAATTGAGTCATCAAAAGTTCCTATACGATTATCTTTTCCAGGTCCATAGAAGCGACTATTTTTAAAGCTAGCCTGATTGAGAATAGCACTTCTGAGCTTAATTCCAGATAAATCAGTGTTTTCTAAGATTAAGGTGAAACTTGCTGGAGTCGAAGTAATTTGACCTAAATCGACCCCACTCAAGTTAATATCTCTAAGTGAAAGTGAGCCACTATAAACTTTGAGAATTTTGGCGATCGCTTTTTGAGTGGCTCGTATTCGCAGAGATACTAAGACTTGCTCTTTAGTATTACTACCATAACTTAAAGACTCCAGATCATTTTTAAGAGCTTGATTTAAGCGACGCAGTTCTGGCAGCACAGTAGGTCCAGCACTAACTAAAGATTGTTGAATTCCGTCAAGTATGCTTGGTTCCTTTTCTTGTGCTAACAAATCTACCAATAATGGTATGGCACGGGGATCTTGAGTGGACCCAAGGGCTAAAACTGATACTCGTCGTTGCTGAGGTTCATTGGAAGTTAATGACAATTTATTGATAAGAGCCAAAAACATATCATTATCTTGTTGTTTAAACTCACGCCAATTTGCTTGATTTTGAATATAAACGTGAGTACCAAAAATAGTTCCCAAAACTGAGACTATACCTACACTAGTCACAATTAGCCAAGTCACCCCTGGATTTTTTCGCATCCAAGACCATAGATGAAAACTTTCTGATTTTTTTTCACTCAGAACAATTGTTGCTATGGAAGTTTTTCTATTAGTATCACTTAAATTAAAGGGATTAGAATCTAATTGACCAGAGCGAGCATCTATAACAAAAGTATTTCCTAATTTATCATGCCCTGTACGACCCAGTTTATTAAAACGAACAAAATAAATATCAATACAGGAAGTTAATCCTCCTAAGAAAAAAAGGATTCCTAAAGAAGGAAATGCTCCAGTCATACGCCAAATTAAGTAGGCAGTTCCCATGGGAAATCCCCACTTTCCCAAACCCTCACGAATCAAGGTTTTTTTCCAACCAGGAGAATTTCCTAAAGCTGCCACTACTCTAACTTCAAACCAACGTTTAGGTAATGTTTGACCTGTTGTCGCTAATAAAAATAACTGCCAACTTATAATTACTGCAGGAGTTAATAATGCTGTTGACCATAGTAAATTAGCTAAAGGGGTTACTTTTTGATAACGATTTCGCAAAGGAATTCCGAAGGTATTGGCAATTACTTCTTTAGTTTTTGCTACAGCAGGATTAAGAGGAACAGATTTGTTACCTATGTTACCTAACTGACCTAGCCAAAATGGAACTGTTCCACTCACTAGAACGAGGGATATTTCCGTAGCCCAAGCACCACATCTACGAACCCACATTGGTAGTTGCTTAGATTTTAAATGCCACGATGCCTCTGGGTTGTTATTAATCCCTGAATCACGGCTTGTCATATTTATATAATTTACTTTAATATTCCCAACTTTTAGAGTAACTTTTTTGCATTATTAAGTAAGGTAGTGTAGCTAAATTTACCTGTTTTTAGCCTTGATTCTTAATTTTCCTGACTTGGAAAAAATAGAGTACAAGTGTTATATTGAAACTGGTTTTATCTCTACTTTACCGATACTTACTATCCAGTTATCTGTGAACTTTAGATATTGTTAACAGATAAAACCTACAATAGGTTTATATAGTTTTTGAAATTAATTTCAGGTAAATTATAGACTATTATTGTTTTGTGGTCAAACTTATTTTTAAAATTTTATTTGCCAATAAATAAGGTCTAAAGTTTCCTCTTTGAGGGCTATAAAAAAGGGAATTTTAGATTTGATTTTTTCTCTATTGCTACAGATCTTGAGAACTGATAAGTAAAATTTTTAAGTTTGTTCTTCTAGTATTTCTTACTATTACCTAAAATTCAAAAATTGTGTACTTATATCTATTATTTTAAGAAGGTTTTTCTCTAGTATTATAGATAGACATAATCAATCTATTGAATACTTTTGAAATTTTAATTTAGCGAGATTTATAATAATTAATTATTATCTGCAAAATCTAGATATTAGTATTTTTATCCTGACCTTTTTCTGGTGAATTAGGAATGATTAAAAAGCGATATCCTACATAAATAACCCCGGCAAATACACCTATAGTAATCAACAAAGAAACTAAACTGACAACTGCTTCTAATATCTTGATGGCAAAGATGGGGATAATAATTAAACCTATAATTTTTCCCCATTGAGGAAGTTGCTGAAACCATTCTAAGAACTGTGCAAAAAAAACTTGGATTGATTTGAAAAATTTAGAGAAAGGGTTCAATGAATTTGATACATATCCCTGATCTAGTTCAGGATTTTCTTTAAAGTTTTGATTGTTGTGATTATTCATTTGATAATTATATATGCTTTGACTAATCAGCTTATAGTATTTGATGATACAAAATTATAACTTATAAATTTATTTAGGGAAAATCTTCTATTTAAAAATCTGAACATGGAGGAATTTACCTTGGCTACTCAGAAAAAATATGTTGCAGACTTAATTAGTAGAGATTTGAACGCCACAAAAGTCACTAGAGGTTATCTACTGAATAGAGAAAAGTGGTCGATAAATTGGGCAACTACAGATTTATTCAGTTTATAGTATTTTATACTATTAGAATCTGTTGTGAAGTGATTTGGAACAAATAGGTAAGCAAGAAACAAGTAGCTTACTCAGCTCAAGCAAATAAACAGCATTATCTTTTTTTTACTTTGCGCTCTTATTGAATAAAGCGATCGCTTCCAAAAGTTAATTTTATATTATACAATCTAGCAACACAAAAGGTTAATATTTATCAACATGAGAAACTATGGAAACTGGAGAAATACCTCAAGGAGAAAAACCAAGTAATAAAATCACAAAAATTTGCATATTGGGTAGTGGCTTTGGTGGTCTTTACACGGCATTGTATCTGAATAGTTTTTGGGGTTTTAAACATAAAAATTGTGAAGTTATATTAATAGATCAACATGATCATCTTGTTTTTACTCCCCTACTGTATGAGGTAATTACAGATGAACTCCAAACTTGGGAAATAGCTCCCTCTTTTGCTAAACTTCTACAAAATAAGAAAATACTTTTTTGTCAAGATACGATTCAAAATATTGATTTTAAAGCTCGTAAAGTTAAACTTTTAGAACAAGGAAGTTTAGCTTATGACTACTTAGTTATTACGGTGGGTGTTACTAATGGAAAATTACCAACTACTGCAGAAAATGTTTTAACATTCCGAACTTTAGCTGATGCTCAAATATTAGAGAAAAAACTACAAACTTTGGAAAATTCTAATCAAGAATTAATTCGAGTATCTATTGTGGGTGGTGGTCCAAGTGGAGTAGAGTTGGCAGGAAAAATAGCAGATAGATTAGGAAGACGAGGAGAAATACGCTTAATAGAAAGAGGAAAAGAAATACTAAAAAACTTTACTCCAGCTACTCGTAAAAATGCTCAACGTGCTTTAGATAAACGAAATGTTTTAATAAGTTTAGAGACAACTGTTGATACTATTGAAGTTGACAAAATTACTTTATGGCAGTCTAATGAAAGTGTTATTATTCTAACAGATTTGGTACTGTGGACTGCAGGTACTCAAGTAAGAGAGTGGGTTAAAAATTTGAATTGTTACCACAATTCTAGAGGTCAACTTATTTGCGAGCAAACTTTACAATTAGTTGGCTATTCAGAAGTTTTTGCCTTGGGAGATATTGCTGAGATTTTATATCCCAATGGTAAAAAACTTCCAGCTACAGCTCAAGTTGCTTATCAACAAGCAAGTCAAGCAGCAAAAAATCTCTGGGCAATTTTAAATAATAAACGTCCCAAACCTTTTCGTTATTTACACTTAGGAGAAATGATTACTTTGGGAGTAAATTCTGCTGCTGTTTCGAGTTTTGGTATTAGTTTGCATGGTTGGTTAGCTGCTTTAGTGAGACTTAGTGTTTATTTACAACGTTTACCGACTTTTTCTCATGGTTTTCAGGTTTTATGTAATAGATTGAAAATTTGGCTAGCTAAAAGGAAAAGATAACAAAGTAAATTAAACGTTAATTTCAGTCTGAAAATAGATATTAAATAAAGCCTAGTATGATGAAAGTAGGTGAGGAATAACACAAAAATTAATTAAATGCTAAACTCAAAAATTTATTCAGTTTATATTTGCTATATATCACTCTATTTATAATAGGTTTAGCATTAATAATTAAGCACATTATACAATTTTTATCTACTATAATTGTACTGATAGTATATGGCATAAGAGGTTCATTATCACAAAAATTGAGATTGATTTTATCTGCATTTTTATAGCATATTTAATTATAATAATAGGAGGTTTAACAGATATTATAGTAATGGATTAAACTTCTCAGGGAAATTTCAAAACCTTTGTTATAAATTTTATAAGTTGTCAGTATGGATACTTGATAGTAAAAGACTTAAACTAAATGCTTAAAACTAAACTTTCTCAAAAAATTGGATGAATAATTAATAATGAGTAACCACCTACATATTCAAGAGATAGAGCTATATAAAGGTTCCCCTACTCAATTAGATATATCTATTGTGACGCCTATTTACAATGAAGTTGCTAGTATTCCTCAACTACTGACAAATATTTCTACTACTTTAATAGAAAATAAACTTACTTACGAAATTATCTGTGTAGATGATGGTTCTCAGGATGGTTCAACAAAACTTCTAACAGAATTAGCTCAAAAACGTACAGATTTAAAAGTAGTAATTCTCCGTCGAAATTATGGGCAAACTGCAGCTATGGCAGCAGGATTTAAGCATGCTACTGGTAAAATAGTTGTGACTTTAGATGGAGATTTACAGAACGACCCTGCAGATATTCCACTATTATTATCTAAGCTAGATGAAGGTTATGATTTGGTGAGTGGATGGCGAAAAAATAGGCAAGATAATTTTGTTACACGACTACTTCCTTCTAAAATTGCTAATTGGATAATTGCCAAAGTAACAGGAGTCAATTTACATGATTATGGCTGTTCTTTAAAAGCTTATCGTTTGGAGTTAGTTGCTGATATGAACCTTTATGGTGAATTACATAGATTTTTACCCGCTTTAGCTTTTATTGAAGGAGCAAGAATTGCAGAAATACCAGTTAACCACTATGCTCGTTGCTATGGTAAAAGTAAGTATGGGTTAGGGCGAACTTTTCGAGTTGTTATGGATTTATTAACGGTATTTTTTATGAAGAAATTCCTCACTAGACCTATGCACATTTTTGGAATGTTAGGTTTAGTTTCTGGGGGGTTAGGGTTAGTTTTTGGGATTTATTTAACTATTTTAAAACTTGGCTTTGGTGAGAATATTGGCGATCGCCCTCTACTAATTTTGGTTGTTGTTTTATTACTAGCTGGTTTACAATTATTCAGTTTTGGTTTATTAGCAGAGTTACTCATGCGAACTTATCACGAATCTCAAGAACGTCCAATTTATCGAGTGCGAGAAGTTATTAGCAAAATTAGGGAGTAGAGAGTAAGAGGAAATAATTGATAAAAAAAAGTACGATTCTAAGAAATGCAATGCCTCTGTATAGGAAGACTCAAAATTCATTAAAAATGCCATAATCAAGGAGCTACATGACAGCTAACAAGCATATTGCGATGTGGACTTGTGCGAGAAGTCGTTCAACACTTATGACGCGAGCTTTTCAAGAATTGGACGGATGTGTAGTTTTTGATGAGCCATTTTATCCTCCATATTTAACAACACAAGGGTTTGATCATCCCCACAGATTAGAAATTATTGAACGGTATGAAACTAATTATGAAAAAGTTATATCGAAAATAACTGGTAATTTACCTCAAGGGTACTCTTTTTCATTTCAAAAACATACGGCTAACAATCTTCCCAAAAACCTAGATCTAGACCATTTAATGTGCCTTGATAATTTTTTTCTAATCAGACATCCTCGTGAAATTATTGCCTCGAGACAAAAAATATACAACTATCCAAAAAATTTTACCTTGCATGAAATTGGTATGGAAGATCTGTATAATCTTTTCTTTCTAATTAAGGACAAAACTGAAAAAGTACCACTTGTTGTTGATTCAACTGACTTAATAAAAAATCCCAAAAAAGTTTTACAGATATTATGCACGAAACTAGGCTTATATTATTCTGAGAAAATGTTGACATGGCAGGCCGGCATGAGAGAAACAGATCCTCTATGGGCAAAAAGTTGGTATACAACAATTATCAATTCAAGTGGATTTATTGCTTTTACTCAGCAGGAAACAACCTTACCTGAGCATTTAAAGCTCATTTTTGAAGAATGCCTACCTTTTTATGAGGAACTATATCAATACCGCATGAAATTATAGTCTGACTTTGTCCCCTGCCAAAAAATTACTACAAAGGTTTTCTGAAATGATTAAGAATAAACAATATCGCATTAATAAATCAGAAATAACGCCAAACACTTCATTAATTGATGTTATCAAACAGGTAGTTGGAAAAGATGCTATTCGCTGGTATATTAGCCAAATCACATCAGATGAAATAATTATCTAAGCTACACTGTACTCTAAATAGTTTGCTGAAATAGATGAGTCTGTAGAGGGACAGTATTATCCTGGGAAAACTGTGGTGGTAAACATTATTCCCACAGGTATTGGTTGTAGTATTGGAGGGTATGCTGGTGATGCCACGCCAACAGCTAACTTGTTAGCTTCTACTGTTGATTATTTAATTACCAATCCTAACACAGTTAATGCCTCCAATTTTATCAACTTAAAGAATAATGTTGTCTATGCAGAAGGGCATTCTATTGACCTATTTTGTGGGGGTTACATCAATTTTCATCTTCCGTATGCTAATACCGTCGGACTAATTATTGAAAAATCAGAGGATTGGAAAATTGACATTCTGTTTAATCTGATTAATGCTGTCAGAGCTATATATGGTGTTAATATCATAGACCCTGTAATTACAGATGAACCGATTTACAGTCGATGCATTCAAAATGAAGTAGGAGCCTTTGTGGGTAGTGTGGATAACCCTGAGGTGTTAATTAATGCTGGCCAAGAACTGATTCAAAAAGGGGCTAATGCTATAGCTATCACAACAAATGTTCAAGATTTACCTTCTGAAATTTACGCCAAGCATTTCCGAGGTGAATGTCCCAATCCTGTTGGTGGTGTTGAAGCCATTATGTCACACCTTATGATGAAAAAATTCCAAATCCCTGTTGCTCACGCCCCTTTGCTAAATATTAAAGATTTAGATTTGGTAAATAATATTGTTGATGCAAGAGGAGCAGGAGAGATGGCTTCCACAAGTGGTTTAGCCTGTATATTAGTTGGTTTACAAAAAGCGCCACAAATTAAACAATCCAAAAACCGCATAGCGGATATTATCAATATTAATAATGTATTAGCTGTAGTTATACCTACAACTTGTTTAGGAGGGGTGCCTATTTTACAGGCAGAAAAATATAATATACCCGTTATTGCTGTGCGAGAGAATCAGACCATTTTAGATGTCTCTCAATCTAAACTCCAATTAAATAATGTTATTGAGGCTCACAGCTATGCTGAAGCTGCTGGCCTAATACTAGCTCTCAAGAATAACATTCACTTGGCAAGCTTATCAAGACCTTTAATGACATTACGACCCTAAGCATTTGTTCTCCAATAGGCATCCTCTGAAGTAAATCCCTTGCCCTACAAATATTTCAATACGTTCATGATATGTATATTCTCAGTAAGGAGCTTCAGTTCATGCTTATTGAATAAGACTTACGTAAAGACAATACTTGTAGTATCAATATCTGAATTTATTGTCAATAATGCACTATATATAGCTGCACTGCGTAAGTCTTGTTGAAAATATTGTTTAGACTTATTATGAGACAAGAATCGACTTGCTTACAGCGCTTTTCAGATTAATCAACCACATCGTCACAACCAAAACCTTATAGGGACGTTCCATGCAAGCTCCCTACTGTAGTTTACTAAAATGAAAACTGCTGTATTTGATATATACAAAGGAAAATCATCATGGATATTAGCAAGAAAGCTAACTGGTCAGAAGTTTACGTTCAGCCAACCCCAGCATCATATTTACAGATAGTATCTCAACAAGAATATAGAGTACCTGATTATGGTATCCGATATCTTCGCCCACTGTTGAAAATGTTATATGAAAAAGAACAACGCCCTATAAACATTGTTGATATTGGTGCATCTTATGGTATAATTTCTACACTTTTGCTCCATGATTTAACGATGGCTCAACTCATTGATTTTTTCATCGAGAGAGATGGCGCTCAAGAACCAACATGGGCAGAAATAGAAAGATTCTATAAGCATCAAGACATCCGTCATACAGAATATAAATTTTATCTATCAGATAATTCTAAACCTGCCATGGATTTTGCCGAACGAGTTCAGGTTTGTGAAAAAGCCTATTGTTTTGATATGAGACATGAGCCATTACCGGAGGAGTTGAAACACATTGTTGAAACAACCGATCTCTTTATTGCGACAGGTTCTCTTGGATACATTGGTGAATATTTCTTTCAGCAAATATTTCCTATCATCTCTCATAAATCTTTATCACCGTTATTTGCTTTTGTTATCTATCGAGCATTTTATTCTTCTGAAATTAACAAAGTGTTTCAGGATTATGATTATACTCTGCTCAAAAGCAGTGTTCCGTTTAAGAAAGGTCGGAAGTTTGCTAGTGTCTTGGAGCAACAAAACACTATTGAATCTTTACATCAAAAGAATATTAATACAGTTGGTCTTGAGGATGAAGGGTTTTATGCCTGTGAATTTTATTTTGGTGTACCTGTGTTGGAAAAAGAAAGGCTATATAGTTGGTTAAGACAAGAGGATCTAAAATATTAGGGCAAGAGTTATTCTTTCTTGAGGCCTTAAAGGATATCATCACAAAAAAGTAAGTTGCCTAAACTCTATACTCCCAACATTGCACTTGCCCAACCAAGGGGGATTTTTCAGCCAGAGAAACCCTGGTCCCTTAAAGCTTGCAGTAAGGCTTGAGCTCTAAGATAGATATTTCAAGGGCCAAATCTCTACTAAAAACCATATACTTTTTAAGCACTAATTATCCGGACATGATATGGTCTAAAAAACTTCCGCTCCTTCAAAATGCTTAACCTTTTGAACATTAGCAGATTCTCCGCAAGTTCGAGGCGTAGGAAATATTTTTTCAGGATTAGCTAAACCTTTCGGATTAAAAACACTTCTTACCCATTGCATAGTTTCCAAATCAGTCTCATTAAACATCAAAGGCATATAACACTTCTTATCTGAACCAATGCCATGTTCTCCAGACAAACTACCACCAACCTCTACACATAACTTGAGAATTTCCCCACCTATTTCTTCTACTTTTTCCAAATCTCCCTCTAGAGAATCATCATATAAAATTAAAGGGTGAAGATTCCCATCTCCTGCATGAAATACATTTGCAATACGATAACCATATTTCTTACTTATTGCCTCAATTTCACCCAAAACATAAGCCATTTTTGTCCGAGGTATCACGCCATCTTGTACATAATAATTTTTACTAATATTACCAGCAGCAGCAAAAGCAGCTTTTCGCCCTTTCCATAATTTCATCCGTTTTTCTGGTTCATTAGCGGTAGTAATTTCTATAGCTTGATTCAGTTCACATATTTCTTTTACTCGTTGTTTATTCACATCAACTTCTAACTCTGAACCATCTAATTCTACCAATAAAACAGCTGCTGCATTCCGAGGATATAAACCAGTATTAACTATATCTTCTACAGCATTAATACTAAAATTATCCATAATTTCCATTCCCCCAGGAATTATGCCGGCGCTGATAATATCCGACACAGCTTGCCCAGTACTTTCAATAGTAGGAAATCCTGCTAAAAGTACACATACTGATTCAGGAGATTTAAGAATTCTCAGAGTAATTTCTGTAGCTATTCCCAAAGTACCTTCGGACCCTACAAATAAACCTGTTAAGTCATAACCAGGCATCTCTGAAATTGGTCCGCCAATGTCAAATATTGAACCTTCAGGAGTAACTATTTTTAATCCTAAAACATGGTTAGTTGTGACACCATATTTGAGACAATGAACCCCTCCAGAATTTTCAGCAATATTCCCACCAATTGAACAAATAATTTGACTGGAAGGGTCGGGAGCATAATAGAAACCAGCTCCACTAACTGCTTGTGTCACCCAATTATTAATAATACCTGGTTGTACAACAACTTGTTGATTTTCTAAGTCTATTTTCAGGATTTTTTGCATTAATGAAGTAACGATTAAAACGCAGTTTTCTATTGGTAATGCACCTCCAGAAAGACCTGTTCCTGCACCTCTTGGAAGCCAAGGAATATTGAGATTATGACATATTTTTACTGCTTCCGAGACTTGTTCGGTGGTGCGGGGTAATATTACTAATGCAGGTCTTTGACGATAACTAGGTAGACCGTCACATTCGTATACTAATAATTCTTCTTTACGTTGAACTACACCTTTTTTTCCAACCACTGCTTCAAATTGTTTGGCTATTTTTTTCCAATTGTGTTTTGTTTTTTGTTTGTCTTCAGTAAGCATTTTATTTATAAATATATATATGAAGATTGGATTTTTAGAAAACTGTAATTTTTGATATTATATTTTAACTATAGCATCTGATGGAATATTTGATTTAGGGAATGGTTGAGTATATAAAATTATTAGATAAATTTATGTTTAGGTACTAATAAGAGAGTTTTTTTATCCTAGGAAAAAATATCTTAATTACTGAGTCAAGTTAACTTATAGCTAGACCAAGTTGATGTATATATATTGACAGTAAAATATTAACAAAGATTCAATATATTAGCGGTCTACTATAATAGTGTAATATCAAAAATGTAATTATGCTATTAAGATAAAAATAATTTCTGAAACTTGTTGAACTGTATTTAGTTAATTATAGCGTTTATAAGATTACTGAAGTGTAGTTGTTTTTCTTCTTTTTTTTTCTGTTTAAATAATTATTCCTCTCTATTCCCTAGAACTTACACAAAACTATAATATAAAATTGGCTAAAATGTAAGAAGCAAAGACTCTGACTTCAAAAAAGCATTAATCATTAATAAAAAAGGGATTTAGCCATTTTTAGGGATCGGCATAGTTCCCTTGCCTACAGTGACAGTTCCTACAGAATGGTGCATAAGCAAGTATTTTTTCGCCCAAAAAATGCCTAACTATTAATAGTAAAATTGTCAGCAAAAACAAAGTCATCATAGTTGAATGCTTTAAGAATAATCATCATTTCAAAAAGCAAATAATTTCTCTTAAATTTTTGTTTGAACAATTTTTTTTCTATGTTCAATTATAATCATAAAAACAAAAAAAAATATCTTATCAGCTATTTAATATAGTCGCTAGAGAACTTATTAAAGCATCCCATTAAAAATAATCTCAAAAATAATTTCTGAAAATTTTAGTTACATGAATAGCTAAAGAATCTAATCTTTAAAATAGAGATATTAAAAATCAAAGTGTTTATCATTTTGCTGTATCAAATAAAATTATAGAATCAATAAAAGCTATTGAACTGCTATATACTTTAGGCTTATTTAAAACAAACATTTGTAATCACTATGTTTGAGAAAATTCATTAAAAAAGAGGTTGCTTTTTTTTCACTTGGCACTTGGGGAATATCACACTGAACTGTATTGAGCTATAACTACTATTAGTTCATAGAACAAATCACAAAATAGCTTTCAACCTAACTTAAATTCAAATATGAACTTTCAACTACAGGAAAAACATCAGGATAAGCTTGCCAAACATTTCTAATAAAATGTTTTAATTTTTGATGTGATACCGGCTGGTCTTTCTCTTGACTATCTAAGGACTCTAATTCAGTTAAAAGAGGAATAAACTCTGTATCAATAGCTTCTCTAAATAGACAAATCGGCCAGACTAAATCTGCACCTTCTCGCAAATCCCAAATAGTAAATTTTCCGGAATTTTCTTCATGATTTTCAGACTTACTTTCTGAAGCAAATACTTTTAATAATAAAGGGCGAACCCAACACATTTTTCGTGTTACCAAGTTCTGAATTACTGTCGCATATAAATAAGTATACTCATATTCCAAACAAACAATTTGGCTAGGTTGGAAATTAGGGATTAAATCTTCTGATGCTAACTTCATAGACAAAATACCTGAGATAATATATATCTTTTTTCTGATTTTTTTTTCAGAGTATTAAGAAGTAAAATACCTTACCTGTATGAAAAATTATATCAATATCCTGAATTCATCCCGATTATTTAGATATTTGATCTATTTTTTCTTTTTTCTTACTATCTAATTTACTACCCATTGATATTTTTTACTGCTGCCTCTAAAACCATAGTTAAGTTTGCTGCCCGTTTTTTTCCAGAACCACAAATAATATTTAAGCGACTAGATTAGAGTGAATTTCACAACACAATTGATTTCTTTTCCTATTATCTAAACTTAGCAAACCAAGACTGTAATTGTTGACGGCAAGCACCTTCCATTATTCCCCCTAATACAGACAAACGATGATTAGAAAAAACACTATCTGGAAAATTAGCCACAGTGCGAACTGTGCCAGTTTTCGGATCGTCCGCTCCGTAGACCAATAAACCTATTCTTGCCTGCAAGATGGCCCCTGTACACATTGGACAAGGTTCGAGATTAACGTAAAGAGTACATTGATTTAAGTGCCAATTCTGCAAAACTTGTCCTGCTTGTCGTAAAGCCAATATTTCTGCATGACCAGTAGGGTCAAAATCTCGTTCTCGTCGATTCTGAGCTTCTGTAACTAACTTACCATCTGAGTTAACTACAGCAGCAGCTACTGGTACCTCTCCAGCATCACCAGCAGTTTTGGCCAATTCTAATACCCGACTCATCCATTTTTTATGGACCAGATAACTTGGATCGTCAATCATGCTTTGAGTTCTCCATGGTTTAAAACCAGATGTTGATCGAGGCCGTTGCTTGAAGCAGGTTAAAACTATGCTCCTTGCTTTACTTATGATATCATTTAGACAGACAACTCAAATCATTTCATTTTCCCCGATTCAATACTGCCCTACATAGCTTAAGGGAAATGATATAGAGGTTTAACAAATGCTTTCCGTGCACTGACCCCCATTAAACCGTAGCCTATTTAGAGAAGTTTTTTGGGTTATATTTGTTGAGCAACATTATGAATATTAGATATATGAGTAATCAGCTTTCACAAGTAGAATGGCAAGTTGTTAAAGAGTATAACGATATTCTTTACCACAAAACTGATGGAATTGCCAAAATAACTATTAATCGTCCTCACAAACGTAATGCCTTTCGCCCTAAAACTGTATTTGAACTTTATGATGCTTTTGTTGACGCTCGTGAAGACCCTAATATTGGAGTGGTTTTGTTGACAGGTGCGGGACCCCATAAAGACGGTAAATATGCTTTCTGTTCTGGTGGAGACCAAAGTGTACGAGGTACAGCAGGTTATGTAGATGAGGCCGGAGTGCCACGGTTGAATGTCTTGGACTTACAACGGTTAATTCGTTCCATGCCTAAAGTTGTCATAGCTTTAGTAGCTGGATATGCTATTGGTGGAGGCCATGTTTTGCATATTATTTGTGACCTAACTATTGCCGCAGATAATGCAATTTTTGGTCAAACTGGCCCCAAGGTAGGTAGTTTTGATGGAGGCTTTGGGGCTAGTTATTTAGCAAGAATTGTTGGTCAGAAAAAAGCACGAGAAATTTGGTTTCTCTGTCGGCAATACACAGCTGAACAAGCTTTAGACATGGGTTTGGTTAATTGTGTTGTACCAGTAGAGGAGTTAGAAACAGAAGGTATTAAGTGGGCATTTGAAATTTTGGCAAAAAGCCCGATCGCTATTCGTTGTCTCAAAGCAGCTTTTAATGCTGATTGTGATGGACAAGCTGGTCTACAAGAATTGGCAGGTAATGCTACTCTTCTTTATTACATGACAGAGGAAGGAGCTGAAGGTAAAAAGGCGTTTTTAGAAAAACGGTCTCCAGACTTTCGTAAATATCCTTGGCTACCGTGACCTTTGTGCCACTTGTCTAGCATTTTTCATTAACAGCAAATTGCTTATAAAGCCTCGTCTCTTCGGGGCGACTTTTATTTAATTTTGCTCTGATAAAAATTTGATCATAGTATCCATTAATTTGAGTTTATAACATGGGATTAATAAGACCCAAGCAAGTGCTATAATTCGGATTAGTCGTGATACGATCAGTAGTTATATTACCCCACTTTTCTATTCAATAAAATGTAGAAAAGTTAGGAAAAGCAAAGGGTCTAAAAAGTATGAAAAAGTAGTGGTGAAAATAGCTTAATTTCAAAGATACTAGAATAGATTTTCGATCATCAGTTGTCTACTAAAATAATTCGTGAAAACCAAACAATTATTTCAGTAGATTTGAATGTTTCTGGTATACTTAAAAATCTCAATAGTAAACAAACAGTAATAATTATCCAAGGTCTCCCAGGAGAGGATGTAGGTAGCTTGGAGGGGTGGAGGGGTGCTTCACATAATTAAATTTCAACCCACTGAGGAGCTACGGCTTGAAAGGAATTCCTCTTTATCCCTGGGAAAATGTTAAATCTGTACTTAAATTTCTTGATGATAAGAAGCAACTCCAATCATATTATTTATTTGATAAAAGTTATTAGTAGTAGGTTGCAGGGGCAATACTACTTCTAATGTTTGATCAATTTTCTGATTCCACATAACTGTATCATTCAGATTTTCCCAGGATGTGGCAAAAGGAGACAGAGCCAGTGAACAGGCTTTCCAGTTACTTTCAACTCCTGCCATTAACTTTTGGCAAAAACCACCACGTCTTCCTTCTGGTGAATAGTATCGACAATGACGACAAACTAAAGTAGATTTAGATTTCATAAAATTTTCCTAACTAAAAATTTATATCACTTGATTTTAATTATTTTGAATCTAAATGACTCATTATTTGAGCTTATAAAATACATTCTGACATGTAGTTTCTTAATATTTTTATTAAAATATAAAACTTTATATTATTTTTATAATTACTTGATATATAGATACATCATCTGTAAAAGTAATTAAAAATGGATGTGTTTATTAATACACATACGGGTAAAACTTAATAGGGATCAATTAAAAATGTAATTCATATCAAAGTAAAATAAACAATATTTTCAAGAATTACTTTGCAATATTTTAGGCTATAAACCCATAAATAAAAACTGAAAAAAATCAAAAATTTTCCACAATTGATTAATTTATATTAATTATTTTTTTTTCAATTACGTTTTACCAGTAATAATTATCAGATTTTAAAGTTTATAGGAATTACCCATAGATACCCTGGTTTTTAGAGTAAATAGTTGTTTTTAGAGATCTACTAAAAAAGCGGGTTTATCGGTTTACCCGCCTAAGTCCTAATTTAGCTAAATCCTCAATCAGCCAATACGATCGCCGATAATACCAAAAATTAATCAATGAAAAGTAAGCTACAAGATAGACTTAGCAAAAGCGTGGAGAATTTGCTTGAATTATTATTCAAACCTTTAATAGAGATTATTTGTTCAAAGATGTGATAGGTGCATTTCATCTCCCACCGATCACCCTCATATTTGTAAAAAAATTTGAACTAGTTTTATTTGAGTGAAATTTACAGCGCTTTCCGTTGTTATAAGTTACAGCTACGCGGGTAAGATGCTAGCGTTACATGATTTTCACTATTCACTCCATACATCATTTGCCCGAAATCTACGGTAAAACTTTCTGTGCTGTAATTTTTCTTTTCTCCCCTAGTCTAAATACCATCAATTATTTTTAAAGCTTGCTTTAAGTGAAAACTCAAACCATTTGACAAGATAAATCTTTATTTGAGATGCTGTAACTCTTCCTAAATTGGGTTTATTTCTGAGCAGTACTTAGGTAAAAAGAATATATACAACCCAAAACTGTCCCGCTTTGTCTATAATTGCTGTACCCCTCAACATTAATTTATTAGTCCCTTATTCTGAAAAGTGATCCTAGTATGCCCAGGCTTGCTCAGCTTCATGTTCCATTATTTAGATGTAAGATTTGCTCTCAAAATTGCCAATTACTAAACCGTAAACAAAACTGATTAAAAGTTGGAGAAAGCCAATAATACTTAATCTATCTACGGCCACGACCCTTTATTTGTTCGAGGGTATTTTCAAGTAATAGGTATAACTTAAGCTTGCTCCCCATAAAAAACCGAGATTCAGATAGGTACAGATACTCTATTTTTTCCAATGCTGTTGGTAATTGCAACATACAAATCATCAGCTTACTTGATTTGTTTTATTTTTGGGTCAAGTTTTGTGTTGATGACTTTTCTTAGTCTGCTTATGACCACTTTTTCGTGGCACAAATTGCACAGACAGACCAACGTTGAATTTCTCCAGGAGGTGTGGGAGATTGGCATTCAGGACATATAGGTAAAAGCTGGGACCGAGCTTTGACAGCTTTCGCCCAATTTTCAAATGTGGTCTGAGGACTCTGATTTTTGTGAGTTGATTTTAGCAAGGGTAGTTTTTCAGACTTAGAAATCATACTAGGGTGTTCTAGCCAATCATTTTTTTCAGTATCTACTAATTTATTCCGATGATAGGTACGGTAATGAGCACTAGAAAACCGGATATTATCCAGAGGTTTGGGCAAAAGGTGATTGAGCTTCTGTAAAAGTTGGGGAACCTGAAAACTAAGTTCAGTAGACAAAGTAGCGCTTGAGGTTGCTACATATAAAATTTCCCGCTTAATATATAGAGGTTGAGTATTTATAGCCAGAGTGCCTAAAAGTTGTTCCCAACATTCCATTACTTTTTGAAACTGTTTTTGTTGGGGCGATCGCTCCATAATTTTGAGAGAGGCTAAAATTTGATTGAGAGATTGAAAATCCATACCTGAAATTTTGTCTAACAGTTAAACTATTTATATAAGCTTTACTCACAAAATAAATCTAATCTAGATACTGGCTTTAGTACTATACACTATGGTTTAAATACCCAAACTTGAAGGTTTTTTGGGTTAGCTAGAACTTGCAAGGGAGCTTGAAAAAGCCAAAATAGCCACGCCAAATCTTTTTCAATTAATATAACTAGTAGGAGTTCTTAAATGAATCAAAGTTCTATAGTTAAATATACTAAAAATTCTACCCAGGAATTGAATCCAACTTTACAAGCTGTAATTGAAAATTTGGATGTAGAGTTAGAAGCAGAACTAACAAGATATCGCAAGTACCGTAGACAAGCAGAAAATTCGTCAGTTCCTAATAAAAATAGTAATAAACAAATTTATAAAATACCCGAATTAATGTCTGTATTACCAGTGGATAACCAAACAGTATCCTCGTTGCCATTATCTGAAACCGATACACCGCGGCCGCTGGAAAACTCTGAAAATTTTAATACTTCTACCAAAGAAAGTGTACCATTAGTGTACGATCCTCCCACACCAAAAGAAGATCCTATACCCAAAAAAGGCGATGTAGAAAATCATAATAGTGAGAAACAAACATCTCAATTAAATAATGATAGTTCAATAGCACCAAATAATTATCTTGAATCTTCAGAGAAACTTCTAGAAGGTTTAGATACATTAAAATCAAATCGTCAGAAGAAATCTACTTACTTAACAAGTTTGTTTACTCCTCTGGGAATAGTTTCTATGTTTTTGTTTTTGATCTCTTGTGCGACTTTGGGTCATGTTGTTCTTAACCCATCAGGTCTAAGTAATCTGGGTTTAGGTTTAGACCGTCTGTTGAAAGGTTCTTCTGCTCAAAAAAACACTGATGATCTTCCAAGTACAAATGAGCAGCCTTTACCGAATTCCCCTGACTTGGCTTCTGTTGAATTTGTAGATTTAGATTTGAATACTCTAAGTAACATTGACCCATCACCTAGTCAGTTCCCATCCCCTACTGCAACAGTCAAACCAGTTGTTCCACCACAAATATCGGGAAGTGTTAATAATGCTCCACAACTTACTAATAGTTCAATTGCACAGTTGGATAATCTCAAGACTACTTTATGGCCTGAAAATACTCAATCTTCTCCAACTCCATCGCCAATAGCTAAACCTTCCCCACAAATTTCTATTAGTTCAAAGATAACTAATCCCATAAAATCAGATGATGGTTGGTACTATGTAGTTGTAGATTATGGGAATGAAGAATCTTTGTCTCAAGCACGGCAAATAATTTCGGATGCTTATATTCGTGAAACGACTAATGGTATCAAAATACAGATGGGAGCATTTCCGGAGCCAGAAAGGGCAAAAATCTTTCTTCAAAGATTACGCGAGGAAGGACTGGAGCCAAAATATTACAAATTAAAACCTGAGAATTATTGATTAGAGCTTGCTAATTAAATCTAAAAAACTTACACAGTTACAATTTAAGGTATTTTGAACTAGAGATTCTACTCTGTTTTTAGCTAGAATATACCAAAAAGTGAGATTTCTATTTGTACAAGCTATATAAAGATAAAGTTGACTAACCTGACACTGCACTAGAAAATTGTATGGGAATTGTTGGCCACTAAGCCTTCAATCAGGATATAAATGGCCGTCCCAAGTCACTACATGAGGACAGACTCGACTTGTGAATAACTGTTATTACTTTATAGTTGAAATTCCTATCGCCTTGTTGTTAGGTTGACAGGGTAGGCCATGGGGTAGAGATTGAACATCAATCCCCGAAGCTGGTCTAAATGGAATCAAAGCTCTAACTACCAAATGAGTGAGATTTCTAGCAGAGATTGACAAGTGGACGAACAGGAAGATAATTAAAGTCTCGTAATGAGTCACTATCCCAAAGGTAGCTATGGGACGTATATTATAATAAATATTAATTAAATTAGCTCCCTAAAGGAAGTAAGAGGCAAAAAACGGACACACCAGTCAAAGACTATACTAGCGTCCGTATAATTTGTCCTCAGAAAAGCTAAATATTTATCAAAGCTAAAGGTATTGCTGAAAAATTAAAACTTGCGTAAAACAAAGTTTACATTTTGTCAAGTTGTTTACGTAAATCCTCTAGTT
>ENA-UENU01000051-UENU01000051.1-marine-metagenome-genome-assembly--contig:-NODE-51-length-35671-cov-199.417363_pt1 | contig 35671 bp, 21 predicted proteins | sample MGYA00237877_ERZ529326 | MGnify/ENA primary metagenome ERZ529326 (study PRJEB26372, sample SAMN05368344) | marine metagenome | biome: cultured habitat; feature: ocean water; material: water; isolation... | reverse complement strand
AAGTGGATATATTATTATTATATCTGTTGCGACCTATGCGCGGATTACTATAGTACACAATATATATTTCAATAATTTATTGAAAGAAAAAGTTTAAAAAATGAAATAGAAAAGTCATGTGCTTTTAATCAAAATTAAATATTAGAGTTGTTAATAAATATATTGCCTGTTTTAAAATTTATTTATTACAAATTATTCATAGAGATATTAAGTATAAAAATATTATAAGGAGAAGTAAAAATAATAAATTGTTATTAGTAGATTTTGGTTATACTAAATATCCTACAACGACCGCCATATCAAAAATAGGAACTGCAAAATAAAGTAATTATTCAGACTTTTTATATGAGCAAATACCCTGTTACTCAAGAACAATACCAAATCATTATGGGTAAAAATATTTCATATTTTAAAAGAGAAAACCGCCCTATAGAAAAAGTTAGTTGGAATGATGCTACAGAGTTTTATCAAAAGTTATCTAAGAAAATGGGTGAAAAATACAGTTTACCAAGTGAGAGTCAGTGAGAATATGCTTGCCATGCAAGAAGAACTACACCATTCTATTTTGGAGAAACTATAACATCTGATTGAGTTAACTACTATGGGCATTATACTTATGGCAACAGTTCTAAGGGAGAATTTAGAAGACAAACAACTCCTCGATGTCAATTTCCACCAAATGTTTTTGGTTTATATGATATGCATGGGAATATCTCGGAATTCTGTACTGATGATTTCCATCACAATTACAATGGTGATCCTAATAGATGAAACTTTTTGGATTATTAGTAATAAAAAAGATAATACTAAAATTTATAAAGTAATTTGTGATGGGTCCTGGGACGTTCTTCCTTTGAGGTATCGCTCTGCGAGTCGCAACGTCTATATCTCCGTCGAGGACGACTTCGATATTGGTTTTCGTCTTGTGAGTGTTCCCCCCCAGGACTCTTGAATAGCCCTCTTGCCCTCTTGCTCTTTTGCCCTATTTAGTCTCACCTAAGGCGAGTCGAAAATTTTTCCATAGAGCCGTATTGCTTATGTAGTATATGCTTGTTTTAGAGCAATTAGTGACTGTTAAATTTAGTGCTTTTCTTCATAGTACTTAGTTATTTGTTTTTGAAGTTTAGCAAGTTTATTGCTTTCAAAAGTGATGTTTTTTCCAGACAAAATAATATCAACAGTCTTAGACTTTGACTGAAGCAAAGCATCAACTACTTTGTCTATTTATCCTAGCTAAAGCTAGTAAATATTAGCAGTTTTTGTCTGACCAATAAAGCATCAACTACTTTGTCTATTTATCCTAGCTAAAGCTAGTAAATATTAGCAGTTTTTGTCTGACCAATTCGGTGAATTATGTCTTCTGCTTGTTCAGTGTCTCCAGAAGTCCAAGGCATGTCAAGAACAATTAAATTGCTAAAATTAGTTAAAGTTAGCCCAACACCACCAGCTTTCGTACTTCCTATGAATACCTCATACTTGCTTTTTTGAAAATCTTGAATATCTTGTGTAGGAATTAATATAGAAGAAGCACCTGTTAATTTTCTACAAGAAATATTTGCTTTCCTCAGTTTAGAATAAACGTCATTTATACTAGATAAAAATTCGCAAAAAACGACTACTTTGTGACATTCTGAAACTAAATATTCTACAGCTTCTAAGCACTAATCAACTTTAAGCTCAGAGTTACACTGTCTAAGAATATTAGTTTTAACTAAAGCTTAAGTACCTACCTTGATTTAATTAAAACTTACATTTTTTTGATGTAAACTCCAGATAAAAAAGTATTTAGAAAAATATTTTTTTTCACATAAAAGTTGTAGTAATAACAATTTAATAAACTTCAGCTAAACTTTTAAAATTTATTTGAGGTAGAAAACAACCATTTCAGGAGTAGTAAAAATTGAGATAAATGAATCAGTATAAACTCTCAAAAAAAATGAAAAAGTTATATTATATTTCAAGAAAAGGAAAGACTTTAAATTATTTACTGCTCGAAAAATTAAACATTATAAATAGTAAAAAAAATTGAGATAATTTTAGGATATAATCAAGTAACAGTACAAAAATAGTTAGGTAAACATCCTACAGGTAGACTCAAGTTTTTACTATAACCAGAGAAAAATATAGGAAAGAGACTAAGTTAAATTTCACCAAATGTCATCGAAAAATTAGGACCACAATTATAAATCCCAGAAGGTTTTCAAAGCTGTGGTGAAATCCAGAAGTAGTTAACAACTTATTTTGACATCTATCTATCTTATAGAACAGTTCATCAACTAGTCAGATATAAATTAAAAAGTAAATTAAAAGTTCCACGTCCAAATCACATAAAACAAAATAAAGAAGCTCAAGAAAACTTTAAAAAAAACTCTCATCTCAACTAGAAGATAAAATTGCTGTTTCCCTATTAGTTTCAAGACGCAACTTTAATGAGATTAAAAACTATAACAGCTAAAGTCATTAATGCTTGTAGTGTTAAGCCCATTAGCTTATATCAATAGTTATTTAAATATCTATGGATTTATGGTGTAGTAGAACCAAAAATAGGAGATTCCTTCTTTGATAAATTTATTTATCCAGATACCCCTTGCATTGAAAAATTTTTAGAGCTTTTTTATCAAAAATATCCAGCCAGAAATTCTAATTACTTAACTAGATAGCAGGGGAGATTATCTAGGCAATAATTTAGGAAGTAATAATATTATTTTGCTATTCCAAACTCCTTATTTTCCAGAATTTAATCCCATTGAAAGACTGTGGAAAGACGTGAAAAAAATCTGGAAAAATAGATCTTTCAATTCCTGAGATTTCTTACGCATAATTCTAAGAAATAGATTAACTAAATTTAGTCAAAAATATATTGTTTCTTGTACAAGATATAATTTTATTCTTGAAGCATTATCTGTAGTTGGACTTTAAGAAATTAATATTAGAATCTAGTTTTTCCTAATTGAAGAGACAAAGACGTAGGGAAAGAAACAGGTTTAACGCCTAAAAAGCAAAAGATTAAAGAACACTTGAGGTCAAAGAATTTCTCGGTTAGTCAGAAAGAATACTTGTCCTTTAGCTTAACCAGCTCATAAGATAAGTCCCAAAAACTAGGGATAACTAAATGTAATCATGCAGGTTAAATTCCCGCCCTTCGGGATAGGTCCTTGACTTCAGTTGTTCAGAATTCGGTCAGTAACAACTTGGTCTAGAGTTGCTAGGAGGCTAACTGCAACAAGAAATGATATGCTGGAGATGAAATAACCCCAAATAACTCTCAGACCTCAAGCTCTGAGTAGGAAAAGTTTAACATAAGTCTTCTAGGGACAAAGATTACCCAAGCAAGCTTGTCTGAATAAATGTTCAAAATATTTAGACGTGGGGAGGTAAGAAGGTTGGTGGGAAACAGAAACTGTTGGAAAGGCAAATTTAGCGTCCAAGGTGTGAAGTAGAAGCTTTGCCCACTATAAATCAAAAATAAATGTCTTACAGGTCAAAATCCACCGTACTAAAATGTAAAACCCTAGAACTATTGAAACAAAGGTTTTTGAAGGGAGTATAGGACCCATATATTTATAGAAAAAAATCAACTCAAAAGTCGATCTATAAGGGCGAGACAATAGAGGTCCAATTTTTTATAAAATATTTTTTTCATAAAACTGTTGCAATAAATATTTTTTGTGTTATTATATATAGATGTGAATAACAAGGGTCGATGCCCGAGTGGTTAATGGGGGCGGACTGTAAATCCGCTGGCTACGCCTACGCTGGTTCAAATCCAGCTCGGCCCATTCACTAAAAGGATTGAAGAAAAACGCCCGTGTGGCTCAGTGGTAGAGCACACCCTTGGTAAGGGTGAGGTCACGAGTTCAATCCTCGTCACGGGCTTTGATATATATATGTATGAAGTTATTTCAAATTTGTAGTCTTTACTTATTTAATTGATCATCATAAATTTGTGAAGTATCAAAAAGTAATTTTTATTATGAATACTAATTCTGAAAGCTTTGATTACTTTATTCAAAGACCTTTGAAATACCAAAATTTTATTAATAAACTTAGGAAGCAATACTCATAGCATAAGTGTAAATCATAAATAGGATAGCTTCAACTAAAAATAATAAATTAGTCCCGCTCAAGAACCAAGAAAAAAGAAATAAGAAATATTATCTAATAACTGGGTACTTGATTAGCCGATAAAATTTCTAACTTATAAATAATTTGTGTTGCAAGGATTTAAAGCAATATTAATTAGTTGAGTCTATGCTCATTAAAATTGCCATAAATGTCTATTTATAAATCTAACAAAAGAAACTTTATATTGGAAAGGTTAAATTTTTCATTGTAAATACTTTAGCTATAAGGGATATTGCTATTATAATGGCGCCAACAAAATTTTGAGATTAAATTTGTTGAATAGTACAAGAAAAGTTATAAAGAGATTTAGGCAAATATAGTTCAAGTATTGACCTATGTCTTCATTGGTTTTTACTAGACATCAACTAAATATTTGACAAAACTTAATCATTAAGTTATTAAGTTTAATGGTACAGTAAAGACACCTGAAAGTTTAAGGCTAAATAACGATAATAAAGATTAATTAATGCTCGAATCAATCATGTAATTTTAGCTTATTGATTTACAAGATTAATACTGGAAGCTCATAATTCAACAAAATCATCGGTTATATCGTGAAATTCACCGACTGTGTTTCTGCTATAAAAATCTTTATCAATATGCTTATTATTTAATTCTTTAGTATTTTGTTTTTGAGAAAAATTATTATTAATTACAAAAACTGTACAAAACAGTAAACCCTATAAAGCTTCCAGCCAAAACCTCTCTACAAATATTGATAATTTTAGAGAGAAACTCGAAGACTTTTTCACCCAATTTATAAAGCTTATAAATAAAACCTATCAAAGTTGAAAAGCTAGCCTTGTCTATCTAGATATAAAAATAAAATAATAGGGATAAACATCCTAGTTTATACTGTACTTGGTCTTAGTAAACTTTAATTAAAACAAGGAATAATCAACTCTAGTAAAAATGAGATTTATTTGCCAACTAAAGTTGATACTTGAGAATTCAAACAAGTCCGCATCCTTTCTTGGCTTAAGTATAAGGAATAATCAACTATAGTAAAAATGAATGAGATTTATTTGCCAACTAAAGTTGATACTTGAGAATTCAAACAAGCCCGCATCCTTTCTTGGGTTAAATATTATGTGATTAAGGTAATTTATAAAGCTAAAAAAATAATATCTCTTAGAACAAAACCGTGTTGCTAGTATTGATATTGGATTAAAAAATTTAGCTAAATTTTTATGGAGTCTACAGCCGAAACTTATAATATAAGAGGAATTAATCCACTATTGATAAGTTGAAAATAGCTAAAATATATTAATCAAGACACTTAAATATTGTTAAAAATTTCCTACAATCTCTTATATCATAAAATTGATTAAGTAAGAGAATGAAAAACTTTATAATTAAATAAAATTTAAAATCAATGATTATCTCACTCATGGCGTCCCATTTAATTATTGAGAACCTAATGAATAAAATATAGAGGAACTTCGATAATTGGCTATAGTCCAGACTCGAAATAGAATGTTAACCGACTCGTATAATTAAGTAGATACGCATTAAAATTTTTTCCTATGTAAAAAACTGTCAATTTACTCTTAAATTAATTGTCTAGAGGAGCTTGTGGTTACTTGATAAAATTTTATATAGTTAAGCAATTTCTATGCCTACCTACTGAGGTTAATTGATTGGGTTATCTTATCAAGTTAAAATGGTAGAAATTAAAGTAATTATAACTAAGAAATCTTGTACCTCTAAATTCCATTTTATAGAGAAAAAAAAATTCAAGTTGATAAAAAAGGTAAGAAAAATCAAGCTACTTATTTACTATCTTTAGAGTAAAAAGAGGTTTTTACTGTCACACAAGCAAAGAATTAATCAAAGAGTAGTGTGAACGTTTAAGAGAGTATTATGAGAAAATTATTCGCAAACGCCTTTAATTATGGGAATTAGGAGGCAGTAACTAGGCCGGTTTCCCTGACTTAAAACTGTTGTGGTATCGTGGTATTGTAGTTAACACAATCAGGTTAATACCTGCAAAATAAGGATATGTCTTATGTGACTATATTTTTATAAACTATAGCAAAATAAATAAATAAACTATTTGTTGGGGAAGGTGGTATGACGCCTACAAAGTTGTCAGATTCAGAAAAATTAGAAATTATTGAACTGTATCAAACTACACAAGAGAATACTATTACTCTAGCAGACCGCTATGGAGTGAGTAGTTCTACAATTAGAAGGATATTACAAAGTAGCATACCAGAATATGAATATAAAGAGCTAGTTCAACAGAAGCAAAAGCGTCCATCTCGTTCCCCAAGAAATATCGGTCATGATACTGAGGAGAACTTGGATGAATCAGTAGATGGGGGTAATTTAGAGTTAGAAGAATCAGGTTATAGGGCAAATGAAGTAGATGGGATGGTAAAAAGACGACGCCGACGTTCTTCTTCATCTAGTGATGCTGAAACTGAAGAACTAACAGAATTGCCCAAATTGTCTTTGACTTCTGAATATACTGAGAAATCAAACAATGCATTTGAGGGTAGTTATGATTCCCCTACTAAAGAAATACAAGAGATTTTAGCAGTAGATTTACGAGAGAAACCTCAAAATTTAGATGATTTTGAGAATGATGATTTAGAAGATTTTGATGAGGAGTTTGATGATGAAGATAAGGATAAGCTTGAAGGAGAAGTTGAAGTTGAAGAAGTAGTAGACACTTCTTATAATATATCTATTCAGAATTCTAGTTACTCTGAAGTTAAAGTATATAATCTGACTGAGGCAGTTCTGCCAAAAATTTGTTACTTGGTAGTAGATAAATTTACAGAGTTAGTGACTAAACCGTTGATAGCTTTTGGGGAATTAGGACAAATACCTGTGGAAGAGTCTCAGAAAAAAACTTTACCAGTTTTTAACAATCATCGAGTAGCTCATCGATTTTCAGCCCGCAACCAAAGGGTTCTGAAGGTTCCTGATGGTAGAATGTTACAAAAAACTACCGTCTATTTGCAAGCGAAAGGAATTACTCGACTACTAATTGATGGTCAAGTGTACAAGTTATAATGAGAACTAAAGAAGTGTTGAGGAAAAATCAATTAATCGTGAATTCAAAAAATCCTGCTTTGTAGCTAAAGCATTATGTCTGCAGCATATCATTTTGGTGATTACCTGATCAGCTTATCAGTTTTTCCGACTGAAGTTAAAGACTTGATAGCAAGTCTGGGCATAAAAGCAGGCTGGTCCTATCTACCAATACCTTATTTAGAGAAAGGCTGTAACTTGAAAAAAGACCTTCTCACATTTGGTGGATTTGATATGAGACTTGATGTTTTTTTTCAGTACTAAAACTAAGCCAAATTTATAGTTTCTCCTAAAATCAAAAATTTTTTTGATGATCTTTTATTTGTTCAAGATGAAATAAGGATGGCAAGATAATTGAACTAATGATAACTCCTATACTCACGCTAAAGGACAATATTACTCCTATAGGAATCTCGATAGATTGGAAACTGAGAAATTTTAAAGATATTGGCGTAGCATTCTGAACTGAGAGTATTGCAATAGAGCTCACCCAAAGTGCCAGGATTATACTGCTGATAATTGGCGGGATCAACTTTTGCATAAGGTATTTGTTTGATTAATATAAATAATTATAATTTAATCCTACCATGAATAATCAAAACAATTAAACCAATTTTACCTTAAGAATATATAGTTTCCCAATCCTCCAATCCTACTCCCTAATATGTGTATTTACTTAATTGAGTAAGAAACTGCTGTAAATTACATATAAATTTAATTAATCTACACTTTTAAACTGAGAAATGCTAGTTCCTTTAACACGTAAAACATTTGAACAATTAATTCCAATTGTAGCTACAGGCGATCAATATAAATATTATTGGGGTAGGTTATCTGAAGTTTTGAAACGAGCTTTAATTTCTGCTGTTTCAGTTTTGGTAATTGTTTTAATTAATGTGCTTGTTCATGATGATGGTGATCCTTTATTCTTATTGGTTGGTATTACTGCTGGTCTTTATTGGTTCTGGGGACCTGTTTTATTAGCTAGTTTTCAGAATGTTGAATTGAGAAGATACCCATATAGTGGTTTATGGCAAGGAAAGGTTTTCGATGTATATCTTAGTGAAGAAGTAGTCGGTCAAGAAGAAAAAGTTAATAAAAAGGGGGAATTAATAATAGTAGAAAATTTAGAGCAACGAATAAATTTAGAATTGCAGGATAAAACAGGGTTTAAAGTTGAAATACAAGCTCCTCTACGTCGTTATCATCAAGGTATTTCTCGAGGTCAGATAGCTGTAATGTTGGTAATGTCTTATCAACAAGATTTAGAGAAAATTGCTAAATATTCAGATGTTTATCTTCCTACTGTAAATTTATGGGTTAGTAATTATCCATATCTTAGAAAAGATGTGTTTGTTGAGGTAATTAATCAGGTGCGTTCATCTCGCAGAAAAAATAAACAACATCAACAACCTAATTTTAAATTTGAGTAATAAATGCTAAGTAAGCATTCAGCTATTAGCTGTCAGCTTTCAGTTTTTTTTTAGTGAATAAAGCAAGCTTTCCCATTCACTTATACTACATTTAACTAATTATTATAAATCTCTCAATTGCTTTTTCCTCCTTTTAGGATAAATATTGCGCATAGCGAATAAATGATCGCTGAATGCTTATAATGCCCTAAATATTTCTGATAGTTGAGTGCTGAATAAGTAAGTCGGTGTTGAAATTGGTTGCTATGTAACAAAATGTAAATTGACTTCAAATCAACTCTGTAGAGGAACTTGAAGTCAGTCTACAAACCTTAATATAGCTAATTTTTTCATGCCTACCTACTTACTTGCTATTAATTAAGAGTTACTGATTAAATCTAAAAGCATTGACTGATATTGAATTCAGCTTTTTTTTAGCCTTTAAAAATTTCCTGGTTGTCGGTATCTTGAGCTGAAAAAGTTATCATTTTTTTTTGCCGAAAATGGCAGAGGTAAGCCAGGGGAAAATAGATCCGACTACCTCCTCCATAAATTCCCCGTTTCTCTTAATTGTAGGGACTTTAGATGCCAAGTTCCTACCTATTCCTCTACTCCTTAAAAAGACAAAGAAGAGCACATCCTAATTACCTGGACTTTTTTGGCCATAAGCCTGCCAGGCCAAGTCTACTAAACCATTAATAATAGCAACTGCTACCACAGCACTACCCTTACGGCCATCAATTCTAATGTGAGGAATCATCGAATCATATAAACGTGACTTAGCTACATCCACCCCTACAAAACCAGAAGGAGTCCCAATAACTAAAGCCGGTCTAATTTCGTCGGCTTCAATTAAATCAACAATTGCACAGAGAGCAGTTTGAGCCTGACCAATAACAAAGATGCCTTCTGGATAACGTCTAGCTAAAGTTTCAATTCCCCAGGCAGCGGTAGTTTTTTCCTTCTGGGGTCTAGTAATAGCATCCATTGAACAGTAAACAGGGTTAACAAAGGTATTTTGGATAACTGGGGTAATACCCACTTGTAACATTGGCACATCCACTACAATGGTTGTACGGGCTGCTAAAGCAGCAGCTCCAGACTGTAAAGCATGTTCAGAAAAACTAACCAGAGACTTATATTCAAAGTCTGCCGTAGCATATATTACCCGTTTAACTATCTCATACTCTGCGGGAGATAAAGTATGAAGACCGATTTCCTTGTCAATAATTCTTAAGCTTTGGGCGTCTGTAATATGCCATTCCATATCAGATTAATCCCCTATATTATAGTTATAGTTAGAATAGTTAGATAGAGTTTTAATTGGGCTATCGTCAACTATACTTCACTTAAACTAAACTAATATATAAATGCTCAACTGTTGTAGATTTTTACTAATCTCTACCTTGGTTGATAGTAGGTTAGTCCCTAATAATTCATTCTTAGTTGTGGCTAAATAGAGGAAAAAAAATAGCCCCAACCTAGACATAGCAATAATTTCAAGTCTTTTTTTACTTGCTAATGGCTAAAACTTTTACAAAACAAGCTTTTTGGTAATTTTTCAAGTGATAAAGTGACAAGTCTAATACTAAAATCAAAAGCCAACTCATTACCTGCACCAGGAATTATTATTTTAGACAAGATTTATCAAATTTTCTATGAAGTTGCTAGTGGAGATATTTTTGCTAGAAGAAGGAAGAGCGCTAATTAGAAGTCGGAGCTAAAATTTCGCTGCTAAAATTTCGCTGGCTATAATGTATTTGATTTTTTTCTTCCTGCTCCTACCAGATAGATCCCCAACCAGACGGCTAATCTTGTTGCCAGAACTATGTCCACAAGCATTGACAGTTAAGCCAACTATTAGCAGGATAGGGATTTAATTTGAGCGATCAGCTTCTGATTACCTTTAACTTTTAACTTTTATCTAAAAGGACTTACCAAGAGCTACTTTATATCTGATTAATTAACGGTCGTTGACCACTAAATATAGTATATGATTTGATATTTGGGATATTACCCTAAATCAATAACTCCTGTAATAAATTTAGGAGATATTTATAATAGTAAAAGACTAACTCCATTAACTTCAGAATTAGATTATTAACTTCAGAATTAGATTTAATTGAATAACTTAAAGCTAAGGAGGAGTTAAAAATAAATACTATTAGATAGTAGGAATTTGATTTGAGCGATCGCCTTGATAAATTTTAACTTTTATATAAATTTTAGGAGATATCTATAAAAAAATACTACCTCCATTAACTTTTAATTTCTAATTTATCCTGTGACTTTTCCTCCAAATGACCCTTATTTAAGATCCAGTATTTATCTGCTATTGATAAAAGGTCACTAGAATCATGAGTGACAACCAATAAACTCCAATGATTTTTTAGTTTAGCTAATAAATTTACTAGTTGTTTTCGTATTGACCAATCTAATCCAGCAGTTGGTTCATCTAACATTAAAAGATGAGGTTGCCTAATTAATTGTACTGCCAAAGCGAGACGTCTTTGCTGACCCCCACTTAATGCTTGGGGCGAAGTGCTTAATGGCAACTCCTGAAGTCCTACTTCTTCTAAAGCGGAAGATATTTGTTCTAATCGTAATTCTGGATGACCTAATCGTAATTCTTCTAAAATAGTACTGCCACAAAAATGTCTTTCTGGGAATTGAAATACTAAACCACCTAGTTGTTGTAAATTTTCGGAGGTTAATTTTTGCTCTCGCCAGTATATTTCTCCTTGGGAGCATTTAGCTAGGCCGGCTAATATTTCTAATAATGTAGTTTTGCCCGAACCACTACGACCGATAATTAAACCCATTTCTTTGGGTGCTAGTTCCATATTAATGTTTTCGAGGATAGGGATAAGGCTAGCTGCTGGATGATAATATAGGTTTTTTAGATGTAGCATTTATAAGTCAAAGGGTCTTTTAGTTTGAAGATATGTGGAAGTTACTGCTCGACGAACTCAAATGAATTATGCTCATCGAACTGGAAATATTTAGTCGATGAGAATTTGTCTCAAGCTCAGAAGATTAAAGTTGTTTAAGATAACTTCAATACTCATGTGAAGGTATCTCTCTACAAAGCATTTATCCCATCTGAAACCTGTAGGATTTTAAACTTGTTGAAATTTTATTATACTCCCAAACATGGCAGTTGGTTGAAGATGAAAGAAATAGAGTTAAGTGCATATTACCGATAATGCTTAGGGGGAAGAATTTATTCTCCAGAAGTTTTCAAAGAGGAAGTGACAGCTTGGGAAAATTGAAGAAATGAAAGGGCTTCGGTGGTAGATTGGTAATTTATCTCCAAGGAGGCTCAGGTTAAATTGAAGCAGTTATATCTGTCAATTACTTTTGACAGACCAATAGCCTAGCTGAAGTAATAACAATTTGTTCAATTGAAAATCATAGTTAGTATTAAATAGGACTTATGCTAAAAACATTATTTAGCTGGTGTAAAAATTTTCCAGTATTGAAGAAAATATCAGTTTTTTATAGTGTAACTTTAGTTGGTTTCAACTTTTGGGTAACTCCAGCTATAGGAGATCCATTTCGTAAAATAAATCCTATTGAAATAGGAGAAAAAACCGAAGCAGCTTTTGAAGCTATGTTTGAAGAAGGAAATTATAAAGAAGCAAGAGACTATCTTAAAATAGCTGAATGTGAAGAGATAGGTGAGCCTCTTATTTATGCTATGATTTCTTCCTTGCATTACTTAGATAAAAATTGGGATTCACTAAAATTATATGCTCAAAAAACTACTGAGGTAGCAGAAAATTTAATTGCAATTGATCCAGTTCGTGGTAATATTTATGCTGCAACAGGTTACTTTCTAGAAGGTGCTTATATTATATCTACTGAAGGTACATTAAAGGGAGCCCCAAAAGCTTTAGAAAAACTTAGAAAAGTTTTGAGTCATTTTGAGTCAGCAGAAAGAATAAATTCATCGGACCCAGAGTTAAATTTGCTCAAGGGATATATGGATTTAATGTTAGCAGTAAATTTGCCATTTTCTGACATTAGTAAAGCAATAGAAATATTAGAAAATAAAGCTTATCCTCATCATTTAGCTTATCGGGGATTGGCAGTAGCTCATCGAGATTTAGATGATTTCAAAAAAGCTCTACAATATGTAGATAAAGCTTTGTCAGAAGTTCCAGAAAATCCAGAGGTACATTACCTAAAAGCACAAATTTTAGTTGCTCAGGCTCGGGAGAAAGATAACAATTTATCTCTTAGAAAAAAAGCTAAAAAAAACTTTGATAAAGCTTTGGCAAAGTCAGAACAAATGCCGAGACGTTTGGTAGCACAAATATTTTTTGAACAATGTAAAAATATTAATAATATAGATGATAGAAAACGAAGTTGTGACTCAATGCGAGATATAATTAGAGATGGTTCAGGTACATGGGGGCCTCAAGAGTTACCAGCTCTTCGCTAATTCTAAATTTAATTAAAATTAATTTATCATAAATTTTTATACTGGTGAGCTAGACATCTCCAGTTTTTAGGAAACAGAAAATAGAGAATAGGAGAAACAAAATAATAAAAATAAATTTATACTCAAAAAATGAGTAAGTTTATATCTTAACTCAATAGTTTGTAGCTAGAAAGTTTGATTTATATTGGTCAGGTTTCTGTTTTTTTATACGTCTATCTATGGAAGTATAAACAAATTTTGGCTAATTACTTTGTAAGTTTAATACAGGAGTTATAGTAAATTGTCTGAAAAACTTTAGAGTTTAATTGCAGACTTAAAAAACTATTTAAAAATCTAGTTTTCTCTATTTCATAAATCACTGAATTATCTGTAAAATTTATAGAAAATTTTATATAAGTTAAGTACAATATTATCAGAAAAAATGTCGGTAGGATAGAGTTGTCTCTATTAATTAGGAAATTTATTTGTTAAATATTTATGGAAGTACAATTTCGGGAATTTAATCCTTTTGATGTGTGGATTTGGTTAGAGTTTAGTACTGTTCCTTCTATGGCAGAAAAACATTACATAGAAGAACTATTTGATTCATGGTTTTTATTAGGTAAATTGGGTGGTTTTAATGCTGAAAATTTACAAGTTCAAGAGGTAGGAATAGAGATTAGTTATATGGAATATAGTTATAATGTTGCTAGTCAAAGTATGATGGCTGTTATGCACAATATGGGAGATGTAGAATATGAAGGATTATGGGGTCGTTGTTGGTTTGACTTGGGAACTAGCGATGCTTTAGCAATTGATATTTTGGTGAATAGTTTTCAACAGTTAAGTAAAGAGTTGGTCAAGATAGAAAAACTGATTATTGGTGGTCAAAATGAAGATTGGCTAGTACCAGAAAATAATTATGAAAAGGGCTGGTTTGATGAAAATTAATTGTATTGTCTCTTTTATTTATATGATAAAATTATGAGTAAAAAGAATAAAATTAGGGTGCTAGCTTTGGGGTTAATTAGGGATGGTGATCGCTTGTTTATTTCTCAAGGTTATGATTCTATAAAACAGGAAACTTTTTATCGGGTTATGGGTGGAGGTGTTGATTTTGGAGAATATAGTCGCGATGCTTTACAAAGAGAGTTTAAAGAAGAGATTGAAGCTGAGTTGACTAATATTAAATATTTGGGTTGTATGGAAAATATTTTTATGTTTGATGGAGAGGAAAGACATGAATTAATTCAATTATATAAGTGTGATTTTGCTGACTTTAAGTTTTATCAAATAGAGGAGTTAACTTTTTGGGAAAAGGAACGAAAAAAAAAGGCGCTCTGGGTTTCAATAGATAGATTTAAATCGAGAGAGTTGAAAATAGTTCCAGAAAATTTTTTAGAATACTGCGATTAGAATATGAATCAAAATTTACAAGATAAAAACACTTTTCAACAGAATAATAAATCTCAAAATTATAGCGAATTAAGTCAAGTAACAAACTATTACTCAGAGTTAAGTAAATATGAACAAGATGATGTTGATACTATTAATAAGTTAGCGGAGACTTATTATAATAAAAGAAATTTTACATCAGCGATCGCTCTTTGTCACAAAGCATTAAAAAAACAAGCAAATTTTGCTCCAGTCTACAAAACTTTGGGAAATATTCTACAAGCACAAAATAAAATAGATGCTGCTATTCGTGCTTATTCATTAGCCATAAAAATTAATCCAAATTTTATTGAAGCTATTGTCAATTTAGCCAGTATGTTTTATAAGAAAGGGCAAATTGATGCAGCAATGATTAATTATAGAAAAGCAATTAAAATAAAACCTGATTTCGGGGTAGCTTATTGGAATTTAGGGAAGGTTTTAGAGCAAGAGGGCAGATTTTATGAGGCATTTTTTTTTCAAGAAAAAGCTTTAAAACTCCAGCCAAGTTTAGTTGATAATACTCAAAATAATCATCAAGATAGTCATTTTCAAAAGTGGAATAATTTAGAAGGTAAAATAGGTGGTGGTACATTTTAATGGAAGTCTATTATAATTATTTTGCTCAAGAACAAAGGAAGTATCCTTTGCGGTAGTGTTGTTCATCAATATCTAGCATTTTGCGAGTAGGAGAGCCGAATAGGTTTTCTTAGAAATTTGAAGGACTCATAATTGAATTACTCTTACTCTTTTTCTTTCTTCCTTAGTTTTATGAAATCAGAAGAACAACAGCATCCTCAATATCATAAAGATAGAGAAATAGTTAATACCCTATTAGCAGAAGAAAATACTTCTTATAACTTAGCAGAATTAGCAAGATTAAAAATTCGTTATCAAGGTTTTCCTGGAGCAAAAGATATTCAGAAAGATCTAGAGGAAGTATTAGCAAAGTGGAAAATAACTGAAGAAAAACTTTATGAAAAAACTCGTGATATTCATCGGAAAGGTAAGGCATATAAACAGAAAAATACTGACAAAGAAGATTGGCTTTAGGTCAGCTATCAGCTATCAGCTATCAGCTTAAAATAGATTTTTTTGATTTTTAAAAATTTAAAATTATCAAAATTTTACTCTATCTTACTAGATAGTATTTTTAGTATTTTAAGACTGAAAAAAACTATAAATTCTGACTGAATTTTGGTTTTAGTCTTTTTTTTCTTAATTCCCAAAAATTCTAATAACTATAGCAATATACAAATAGAGTAGAAACATTTATATAGCATTTTTCAAGGAACAGTCAGTACAGTTTTTTTATTCTTTTTTCTACCCTATTTTCCTTATTTTACTTGCTTACTATTCTTTAAGGGATGTTGCATACAGCTTCCCTACTAAAACAAATAAATTTTGTACCTTAACAGTGTGGAAACTGCTATATAGTAAAGTGTGCTTGTATATTTACAATTTTTGTTATAAAGACTTACTTTAGAGGGTTTAAACTGTCTTTAGAGAATTTGAACCAATATGCCAGATATCACTGCTATAAATACTCATACTTATAGCAGCGACTTCTAACTTCTGACTTACGTGTCGCTCTATATTTTTGATTTGAGCAGACCTGAAGATTTATTTTTGTAGATACCTTCCTGAAGATTTATTTTTATAGATACCTTCTTATCAATTCTATTTTTTTCTATAAATATGAAACTTTTGGCTATTATGTATAGTTTCAAAAATGAATCTAGCTTGTTCCATAGTTTCTTCTTTTTTCCATTGTTTAATGTAATTCAATTTCAGTTTTTGTTGAGCTAATATTTCCCAATTTTTTTTGCGCTAATATTTCTCAATTTTTATTGAAAAAATAATTTTTATCAATGGATTTAATGTCGTCATTTTTCCCAATTTTTTATATCTTCTGAGAGTAAAGAATTCTTGTAGCTAGATTTTGTTGATAATTTTTATGTTCTTCTTGAATACTTAATAGTAATAAACCGTTTTTATACAGGTGTTTAGCAATATTAATAATCTCTTAATCTCCTCATCAATATCCTTTGTATGACTTCCTAAGTCTATCTGATCGTCTTGTTTGTTTATTTACCAAACCCCTCCATTATAAATAGCAATATCAAAAGTTTCTTGGAGATCCATATCATAGACATCTGCTTCTACTAATTTTCCCTATTTTCCTAATCTCTTTTTATCAATGTCAAGCATTGATGAGGTAGTATTTACTCCCATAAATTCAACCTTGGGAGTAAGTAATCTTAATTTTTCTGTTAATAGCCCTATTCCTTTCTTACACCTAATTAAACTATTTTTTTCGAGGCACCTTTCATCCAAGGATAGACTTCTTTGGGAAGTTTTTAATAACCATAATAGCTTTGTATAATCAAAAGAAATAATCAGTAATACCAGTACATTATACTCATAGTTAATTTTCTACTACAATTAGTATGTTAGTTAACCATACCAGAATAATATAATTGCAAAAAAAACATCAGTTTCCAATAAACTTTTGATAGTCTGAAAGTAACCATTGAGGTAACTTAGTTGCATCCTCAATTCGTAATTGTTCTGGACGACAATATAAAATTGCGGCTAGTAAATAATTTATAGCTTTCGGCGCTTCTATTCCTTGAGAAAGTTGGGTAGCTAACTGTTGTAAAAATTCCTGTTCACTTTCTATTAAAGATTGATTTTGAATCTCACTATTAAGTAATGCTTGATAAGCTTTACCCATCTCACCTAAGTAAAAATTTTCTAGCTTTTGTGGTTCTAAATTTATCCAAAAATCAGCCATTTGTTTACGAAGTTGACGCAACTCTTTAACAACAGACTCATCAGAAGGATCTATATAATAAAGATTCACATTACCTAATAATTGATTTAGAAACTTAGAGATGACAAAATCTAAATTATCTGCCTTATTTTCTGTTAAAAATATATTCTTTTCAGTTTGAACTTCAGCAATTTTTATGGGTTTGCTTACTAAATCTCTACTAATAGAATCTTCTGAAAAATGAGGTAACTTAGTTTGAAAATCTTTTTCCAATTTCTGTACAACTTCTCTACTTTCAAATACCTGTTGATAATCATTAATCAACCATTCTGGCAAACGATTTTTAGCATCTCTGACTAACATTTTACCTGGTAAAAAATATAGCATTCCTCCTAAAAGTGCATTAATTGATTTAGAATTAGTTAAACCCATACTTATATCAGTTAATTCTTTGATAAATTTCTCTTCTTTTTCTGTTTGAGGTTCGTTTTGAATTCCACTTGATAATAAACTTAGATATGCTTGTCGAACTTTACCTTGATAAATAATCTCTAATTTTTGGGGATTTGTATCTAACCAAAAATTAGCTATTTGTTTACGAATTTGACGTAATTCTTCGATTAAAGATTGGTCATTTGGGTCAATTTTGTAGAGGTTGACACAACCAACTAAACGATTAATAAATTCAGAAGTTAGAGAATTATTATCTTGAGATTCTATAGTTTTTGGTGCATGAATATTTTGCCATTTTTGGAATAATTCTTGGAACAATTTACCTATCTCTGCAGAATAACTACGACTGTCTAAAAATGCCGGGTTTTGCTGCATTTTTTCCTTAATTTCTTGCCGTTTTTGTTGTCGCCACTCGGAATTAGTTGCCAATTTTACTGCCAAATTAATATAACTCTCTTCTCCATCAGCAATAAGATCCTCTATATTAATTTCCCGCAACAAAGCGGGCCCTTGCCTAAACCTTAAGGCATTTCCTTCCACAACAACTGGTGGTAGTCCTAGCATTAAGGGATCTAGTAGAGAAGTTGCCCCACCGTAAGGGAAAGAGTCTAAATAAATATCTGCTAACTCTAAGCATTTTTTAATATCTGATTTGCTCGGTAGTGGTTTAATGACAACCAAGCGCTTACTATGAATACCATGTCGTTCTAAAGTACCTCGCATCTGTTGGATAAAAGATCCAACTGGATAAGAATTTGTCCAATTGGGGTTAAAAGGATACAAAACTAAAATCGAATTGGGCACGGCACGGAGAATTTTGGCCCAAGTCTCCCGTATCTCGGGTATAATTTTGTAGAAATTGGCACCTGAAATAAAAATGGTAGTTTCGTTTGTTGCCCCCCAACTGGAGCGGAGGGGTTGCACTACTGGAAGAGTTTCGGCGATGGGATCTTGGAAACATAGTCCGGAACCTTCTAGGTTGACCAATTTTTCTGTATAGTGTTCCTTGGTCATTTCTGTTGGGGCGGTTAATTTGCCAGAAATGTAATAGTCTATAGATGCCATCCCGGTAGTAGTGGGAGAATTAATGGATGTTACTTGAACTCTTGCTAATCGGTGAGTTGCTAGTAAGGTAGAATTTTTGATAGTAGCAGTAATATTAGAACCGAAGAACAAAATATCGAGATTGTCATCACGAATGGTTTGTACTTGATTTTTTAGTTCATTTGGTAGTTGCAGGAATTTATCAGCACGACTTTGGCAATATTGTTCTAAGGGGTGTCCGTTAGATTTTATTGCATAAAGAAATATCTCAAATTTACTCCGATCTAAATGTTCAAATACTGGGAGTAAAGAGTATGTTTCTGTTTGAGGAGTATAGTGATCTTTGATAATTCCTAAGCGAATTTTTGAGCGGTTAAATTGATAAGGAGGCATAGTATAATTTAGCTCTAACCCAAGTTTTTTTAGAGCAAATTCAATAATTTCTGCCCGTTTGATGTAGAGATTTTTTAAATTTGGCCGAGTCGTAAAATATAGAGGTATCCAATTAGCATTTTCGACAAAAATCCTAGCGATCGCTTGCCATAATTCCGACTCTGAATTAATCGATATGTTATTATGAACATAACTCAACCATCCAGTCATAAAATGATAGTAATTATCTGTTTCTCCTATTTCCTGGAAAACCTGAGGAGAAGCAAACATAAAATTTAAATAGTCTATAGCAAACCATTTAGGAATTGGAGCTTTCTCATATTTAACTTCCAGTTGATCTGCTCTTTGATAAAGCATACCTGCCAAAAGATACTTAATGTCTAAAGGTTCCTTAAATCCTTTAACAATATTAGCTTTTATTTGAGTGACAATTTTTTTCTCAGTTTCGGTTAAGCTTTCATCTGTAATACTGCTTGTTAATAAGGCTTTATGTATTTGACAAAAATCTCCTAAATAAGCAATTTTTAGATTTTCTAAGGTATCTATACTTAACCAAAAATATGCAATTTTTTTTCTTATTTCCTGCAACTTAACTAAAGCAGATTTATCCAACTGGTTTTGTTTGTAAAGCTCAATCTCTTTGTTGATTTCTGCCAGAGAAGGTAATAAATTAGTTTCAACTTTATGTGGGGTTTTTTTTGATTCTATTAACTGAGGTTCTAAAGATAGTAGATGCTGACTTGTTGCTTGAATTAAAGAAGTTTCAGCCTCCGTTTCTGCATTAATCAAAATAGAAACCAATAAATTAATTACCGAGGAAGAATTACTGCATTTAAGACCTTCGCGCATTTGAGCGATCGCTCCATTATTATTACCTATTTTCAACATCGAAGCAGCCATTTTCATTGCTTCAATTCCATAATGTTCCCTAGCTTGATTTGATAATTCAGCAGCCATATTTCTTGGTAAATAAGTTTGAGTAATTTCTATAGCTTTCCTCGCATTTTCTATATTACCTCCAGACTGCATTAAGCGGGAAGTTTCCGAAGAAGAATGTAAACGGAAACAGGCCAAAATTTCTGGTTCAAACCAAATAGGATAAAAAGCAGCTATTCGCTTCCAAATTTCCCAGTCAGCAGCCGAAGCAGCTTGGGAACAAAAACCACCCAAATGTTCATAAACCTCACGTTTAACAACCATTCCCACAACCTGAATACGTTGCTCAACGGTAATCTTTTCTATAAACTTTTCTATAACACCAGGAGTGTCTCTTTCCAATACAGATAAATACTTTTTATGGTCATTTTCATCTATATAATAGTGACGACAAAATGCTGCTCCTAGTGTTGTATTTTTTTCTATTCCACGACGCAATTTTTCATAAAAACCAGGCAAGACAAAATCATCATCATGGAGTAGATGAACCCAATATCCTTTTGCTCGTTGTAGACAAATATTAAAAATAGGAGCTTGACCAATATCTTGTGGGAAATGCCGATAACAATTAATTCTTTCACCCCCTACTTTTCGGACAATAGCTTCTATTTCAGCTTGAATTTTATAATCAGGACAATCATTAACTACTTCAATCTGCATTTCCTCTGGAGGAGGAGCTTGTTGCAATACACTTTTTAGAGTTTGTTCTAAATATTTTACCTTTTTATAAGTAGGAATCATCACAGACCAAAATGGTCTATCTTTATTGTATGATAATCGATTAATTTCTGGATACTCAATACCCATTTGGTTATTTTTTAGGGTAACTATTTGAGGTATTTTTTCTACACCTACTTCTACTTGTTGTTCACGCCTTGCCGTTGCCCAAATCCAAGGTTTAGCAGATTTTAAAGAAACTAAATTAAACCCTGCTGCAATTAATAAATCTTTTAATTGTTCTTCAGTATAAGCATTGCCAGAAAAATAATATTGTTGATCTTTTGCTCCTTCTTCATCAAATTTTCCTAAACTTTCAGCACTATAATCATGTACTTGAATTCTAAAATATCCCCCCATTTTTAAGACCCGAAATATTTCACGAAAATAATTTTTGACAATAGAAATAGAACGGATGTGCTGAAAAACTATTGTCGAAAAAACAAAGTCATAATTTTCATCAGGCAACTGTTGTAAATCATAGCCATTATTAACATATACTTCTCCATTTTGTTTCCCATCGGCTAAATATTGCCGTGCAAACTGAATCATATTTTCAGAAATATCTACACCATCTACCCGCGCAAATTTTGCTCGTAAATACTTAATAAGACGACCAACACCACAGCCAATTTCTAATACTTTCCACTCTGGTTTAGTAGGGATACCTTCCATAATTTGTGGCACCCAATTTTCTATTGACTTTTCCCAAGCTTGCTTTTTTTCTTCTGGGGAAAGCGTATCCATTCCGTTATAAGCTAACACCCGCCCAAACATAGCTTCATCTAGAGAATTTACATTCCAAAAATGGCGCTGCATTTCTAACTGTCCATGATTTATTTTAAATTGAATTTCCCCTAAATTTTTCCTGTCTTCCATAGTAGATAATCTCTTTGCTTTAATCTGATTAAAAGTCTGAATAAATACGTCACTCATAATCTTAGCCATTTGAGACCAAGAAAACTTTTGAGCTTGTGCTAAACCAGCAGTAATTAATTTTTGCTGAACTTCAGATTTTTGCACTTCACCCAAAGCATTTACTAAGCTATTAATATCATTATCATTTATATATAAAGCTGCTGTTCCTGCCACTTCTGGAATTGAAGAATTTTTACAAGTAATAACAGGACAACCACAAGCCATTGCTTCTAAAATAGGCAGTCCAAAACCTTCATATTTTGAGGGATAAACTAAAGCGATCGCTGCCGAGTAAGCTGATTTTAATTCTTGGTCACTTAGTTGTAATAAATGGATTTTACTACCTGAGATATATTTACTTAATTCTGGCTCTAGTTTTCTATTTCCTCCTATACAAACAATATCAAATTCTGTGGATTTCTTTAATTTAGAAAAAGCTTGAAAGAATAAAATAGTATTTTTATAACCTAACCAACCTATTCTCTCACCCACTATTAAAAAGTATGGCTTATTAATGTGATATTTTGACTTAAAACTAGCAACTTCTTGAGGAGTTGTTCTGGAAAATTTAGCTTCAATTCCACAGGGAGCTACCCTGATATAATTTGCAGGTATTTGAGGAAAATATTTTATCAAATCCCGAGCTGTATTTTCTGAAATTGCAACATAAGAAATTGCCTGTCGAATACTACGATGTTTTTCTTGCCATGAAGGGTTATTAAGATTTTTGGCTAAAACTTCTGGAATCATATCATAAGCCATAAATACAGATGGCGTTAAGATAGGTGTTGTGTAATAAGTAGAAATGAAAATATCAGCATTTTCTTCATCACATATTGTCTGCAACATTTGACGATCTGCATCTATTTTTCCGTAGTTATATCCAGGCACAGACCGATAGTTGATACCCGGAATTTTTGGTGCTGTTTTTGCTCTATCAAGCACTAATATATTTTTAGCAAAACTATCTTTTGACCATACTTCTAATAAAGATTTCCAAACACGGGCAATACCTGTATTATTGATTTGGAAAAATACACCATCTATAAGAAGTTTTAAATCCAATTGCTGCTGATTTTTTTTCTTTTTTTCTGTAACTTTTTCATGGTCTAGTTGAGTTAAAGTTTTTTTCCTGTTCTCAGGTTTATATCTAGCCACCTTAAAGATGTTTTGAAACTCGCTATGTGATAAACTTTTCTCTGTTAACAGGTGTAAAGATTCTCCATCTGAATATAAGTTAAGTTTAAACTTTTGACCAATTACAGATAATGCTTTTGTGGTGTATATAGAAATATGTTGACCTTCTTCCAGAGCATAATACCACCAATCATTAGGATGAGGATTATTAGGTGGTAGTAGCTTTGTACTAAATAAAATATTTCTAGTGTGTTGCAGTATATTCTCAATTTCTGCCAGAGGATTTATGAAATGTTCAAATACTTCAAAAGCTGTAATTATTTCATATTTCTGCTGCTTATTTATTTCTCCTTCCCATCCTTGATAAAAAATATTTTGGCAATACTTATCATATCCATAAAAATCTAACCCTAAGTCACGCATCATGCGGACAAATAAACCATATCCACAACCATAATCTAGGAATTTACTATTAGTATTAAATAAATTAAGAATTAAGTTTTCTGTAATCAGAGAAAAGTTTTGATTTCTAGATACCAGACCTACATCACTACTAGCAATTGCTTCTTTATAAGCTTCAGCTAACCAATAAGGATTTTCCGTTTGTACAAACCCACAATTAGAACATTGAAAATATTCAACATTATATTTATTTAAAACCTTAGCGTCATCAAATTTACAAGATATTGAACCACAAACTTTGCAATGAACATTTTGGAGCTGTAAACTACCACTAAACATTGTTTTTTCTGTAAATTCGTCAGCTTCAATATTTCGGATAATAGAGGGAGGATGATTCAGAGGAAAAATCATTTCTTCTGTAGACATATTGGCAAATTTATTGATACTTAAAGTGTGGGTAGCTTCCTCACCAAAACCAATATTAGAAACTAAATTAACCTTGGGTAAAATAATTAAACTATGATGATTCCAAGAGGCAAATATCCAAGCATAAGCCCAAGAATTAAACCCTTGATAATTATTCTGAAAAATCTTTGACCAATACTGAACTGCGTGACTATTTTGCAGAATATTTTCTAACCACTTACTATCTCTAAGTTTCGGCCATAGCTGCATCTGATTATCATAATTTTTCCACGCTCTTCGCCAAGTTGCCCAACCCCAACAATGAGGATAACGAGAGAAATAATAACTATATTCTATTGAATTATTACCAAACTGAAAATTATCCCCAGATATAGCCATTACTTTATTATTATCTTGATATATATCTAATAACTCCTGACAAAATCGAAAAAAGGTTAGATGAGGTACACAGTCATCCTCCAAAATAATCGCTGATTCTACTAAACTAAAAGCCCAATTTAATCCACTATAAATACGCTCTCTGCAACCTAAATTAACCTCAGCATAATTAGTTAAAACTTCACATTTCCAATCAACAAGATCAACTATCTTTCTTGCTGCTATACATTTCTCAACTTCTCCTGGTTTATCGGGGCGAGGAGCATCAGCTATTACAAGTAATTGAGGGGGCTTTACTTGACGAATTCTCTGAAATACTTTTTCTGTTGTATCTGGTCGATTAAATATAATTATAACTACAGGAGTTGTTAATTGAAATTGAGTCATTTTTAGCTTTCTTTCACCCTCAAATCTTATATATCACCCGGTTATATTATACGGTATATATTTATAATTCTATAATTACTTCAATATTTAATCTCCCCAGGTCCCTACTTCCCCATCTCCTCCAACTATATAATAAGTATTTAACGGGATTTGATATTAGTAGCTTTATATAAGATATCTTGATAAGACCGTTCCGGTAGAGTCTGATTTATAGAATCAGATAGTACTGCAATAGGTTCATATAATGGTTTTAAAAAAGAGTCAATTGTTTTTCTATCTCTTAAACGTACTTCTATTAACATAAATTTGGGTTGGTATTTATCAAAGTCAATACCTTGCAACACACCTAATTCAAAACCTTCAACATCTAACGAAAACAAATCTATATTTTCAACTCCATACTTGTCAATAATTGCAGTTAATGTCGTTGCTGGTACATTTATTTCATAACTATGATTAATGTTTTGGACTTGGCAACCCGCCTTTAAGTGAACCTTTTTTTCCTCCTCCGACTTCATAGCTCCATCAACAAAAGACATCAGATTACAATAGTACAATTTTATATAATCTTGACCATAATCAAAAGGAACTAAAGCATAATTTTCTACTACTGATTTAGAGCGATTAACTCTACATTTTTCCGCTAACTCTGGTATTGCTTCTATCAGGATACCTTGCCAGTTTTTATATTTTTCAAAATATAAAGTGTTACTTTGACTTATCCCATCATTCGCTCCAGCTTCAATAAAAAATCCATTTTCCCAAGTTAAGTAAGGGGCAAGTTTAAGATCTAGCTGATTCAAAGCAAATGATTTTACAGTTAGATCTCGTTCAGTTTCTAATGCTTTTTGCCGATAAATATTCGCCTCAGATAATCTGCCCTGTTGTTGTAAAATCTGACTAATACCCCAATATATATCTGCCGATTTTGGTTCAAGTGTAATAACTTTCTGATAATAAGCGATCGCCTCTTGTAGCTGAGACTTTTGGTAATAAATTTTGCCTAGCTTTGCATAAACTACTGCCAAATCTGGTTGTAATTCTATTGCTTTCTTGTAAGAACGAATAGACTTTTCAATTTGACCTTGGGAATAACACATATCCCCTAATCTCTGGTAAGCTTCAGCAAAATAGGGTTGATTTTTAATAGCTTCGTAACAAGCTAAAATCTGATTATCTTGACTAGCTTTATTTTTATTTTTTCTTTTATTTATTGCCTCAACTTGCCCTAAAGAAATACCCAAACAAGAATTTTTTTTACTAGGCAAACTAGCCCGATTAAATAGTTCTTCATCCTGCCAAAAAATAGAAGTACAAATCTTATATTTTTGAGTAGGAAGTAATCCGTAAAAATCTAACCGTTTAAATTTTCTTTCTTGGAGAAACTCCAGGGACGCATCACTTTCTTCTCGATCCGAATTATCAAAAATTATCAAGCCATTTGCTGTTAATTTCCGATAACACAACTCAGCACAACGTCCCCTATTAATTCCATCAATTACAATTATATCAAAATAACTATCATTATATCTATTAATTTCAGCAGCATATTTTTCTTGATCTTCCAATAAAGAAAGTATGACATTTTCTGGGGTATAACTTTTTATTTGACAAAAATAATCAGGATTATGTTCTACAGAAATTACCTCTTTTACTCTTTGAGCATACCACAAAGTTGATTGCCCACTCCCATATTCAAATACTCGGAAATCACTCTTTAATTTATCTTCAATAAATTCAATAGCAGGATAAGAATACCAAGGCAAAGGATTAGAATTGTAATCTATTGATTTTCCCTCTTTTAACGACTTCAGCCATCCTGAAGTTTCTAGATAGTTCAAATTAGTCATGTCAGTTATTACTTATGGCAGTTAAGGCAAAGATTAAGGCACTTATAAATGCTAAAGTTCAGTCAGGTATGACTCCTTAATGATTTAAATCTTGAATTTTGAATTTTGAATTTTAACTCCTGACTTGCCCGTAGCACTATAGTTAGGAATGTGATAAAATATTAAAGATAAGTTAACATAAGTTAATATACAAAGATTGAATAAAATAGATCCCATATCCTAAAAAACTAAGAGGAGTAACTAATTGTGAATAATAAAAAGTGGAGAAACGCTGGCCTGTATGCCCTATTGGCAATAGTGGTCATCGCTTTAGCAACAGCATTCTTCGATCAACAACCCCAAGCTCGCGAAACCTGGAAATACAGTCAGTTTATTCAGCAAGTAGAAAACAAAAATGTAGAGAAAGTAGATATAAGCGCTGACCGGACAGTAGCTAGAGTCAAAGTAGCTGACGGCAGTGTAGTCCGAGTTAATCTACCTAATGACCCGGACCTAATTAACATACTCACTCAAAACAATATAGATATTTCAGTACTACCTCAGAATGAAGAAGGTTTCTGGGTCAGAGCATTAAGCAGTTTATTCTTCCCTATCCTATTGTTGGTAGGATTGTTCTTCCTACTACGACGGGCTCAAAGTGGACCTGGTAGTCAAGCGATGAACTTTGGCAAATCTAAAGCTAGAGTGCAAATGGAACCTCAAACCCAAGTCACATTTAGCGATGTAGCAGGTATTGAACAGGCCAAACTAGAACTAACAGAAGTAGTAGACTTCCTCAAAAATGCCGATCGCTTCACAGCAATAGGAGCCAAAATTCCTAAAGGTGTACTATTAGTAGGCCCTCCCGGAACAGGTAAAACTCTATTAGCTAAGGCTGTTGCTGGGGAAGCAGGAGTACCATTCTTCTCCATCTCCGGCTCTGAATTTGTAGAAATGTTTGTAGGTGTAGGTGCTTCCCGGGTTCGAGACCTATTTGAACAGGCCAAGTCTAGTGCTCCCTGTATCGTATTTATAGATGAAATAGATGCAGTAGGTCGTCAAAGAGGTGCTGGTTTAGGTGGTGGTAATGATGAAAGAGAACAAACTTTGAACCAGCTACTCACCGAGATGGATGGCTTTGAAGGAAACACAGGTATTATTATTATAGCTGCTACTAACCGCCCTGATGTTTTAGACGCTGCCCTACTCCGCCCTGGTCGTTTTGACCGCCAGGTAGTAGTAGACCGCCCCGACTATGCAGGTCGTCTTGAAATTCTCAACGTTCATGCTCGTGGCAAAAGTCTCTCCAAAGATGTAGACTTAGAAAAAATTGCCCGTCGGACACCAGGGTTTACTGGTGCAGATTTATCTAATCTATTAAATGAGGGAGCTATTCTAGCAGCTCGTCGCAATTTAACTGAAATTTCTATGGATGAAGTTAATGATTCCATTGATCGGGTATTGGCTGGCCCAGAAAAGAAAGATCGAGTAATGAGCGAGAAGCGTAAGGAGTTAGTGGCATATCATGAGGCTGGTCATGCTTTGGTTGGAGCTTTAATGCCTGATTATGACCCAGTACAGAAGATTAGTATTATTCCTCGTGGTAGAGCTGGTGGTTTAACTTGGTTTACTCCTAGTGAAGACCGAATGGACTCTGGTTTGTATTCTCGCGCTTACCTACAAAATCAGATGGCTGTAGCTTTGGGTGGTCGTCTTGCTGAGGAAATTGTTTTTGGTGATGAAGAGGTCACCACTGGAGCTTCTAATGATTTGCAGCAAGTGGCTCGTGTGGCCCGCCAGATGGTAACTAGGTTTGGAATGAGCGATCGCCTCGGTCCTGTAGCTCTTGGTCGTCAGAACGGTAATATGTTCTTAGGTAGAGATATTATGTCTGAGCGTGATTTTTCTGAGGAAACTGCTGCTGCTATTGATGATGAGGTTAGTAATTTGGTAGACCAAGCTTATCGTCGTGCTAAAGAAGTTTTAGTAGGCAACCGTCATATTTTGGATAGGTTGGCAGAGATGTTGGTTGATAAGGAGACTGTTGACTCTGATGAGTTACAGGAGTTGTTGGCAACTAATGATGTGAAAATGGCAGCTTTAATTTAGCAGTTATCTTGTAAGGTAGGATGCGTTAATAGAATATAACGCACCACCTCTGCCAAATATTTTTATCCCAAATATTTTGGTTAGTACGTTATGCTTCCTAAATATTAGTCTCCCGATAATAGTAAGTTCTTACCCAATGGTCAGTCAGTCAAATTAGGATTAAATAAGTCTTTGCAGGGTGCAGCCTTTAGTCAGTTTCTTCAAATTTTAGAGTATGTAGCCTGGAAGCTTGGCAAAAAAATTATCAAAGTAGACCCAATAGGTACATCTCAAAATTGTTGGGAATACTTAAACAAAGTCTCGAAAAGCTGATCAGAGCCTTTCGCTGTGCGACACGAAACCTATTCATATCCTAAATTTAGACAGAAACTAGACAGAGACAATAAATGACCCACCCCTTCAGCTAGGAGTGGGTAGTATTTTTATAAAAAAAAGAGGAATACATTACCTCAGCTCAAAATAGCAGTCAAAGCCCCTCTAGTTGAAGATACCCACATTGTCCCGTAAGCGTAACTTCCAGAATATTTCAAATCTAATCATCCTAAAGAAACAAAAACATATCTACCCATTTAATTTTTATTCTTCTCTTCCATAGAAATTTCTATTTGCCTAATATCTTTTTCTAATTCATCAAACACTACTTACTCATCAATTATTTTACCTCACTTTAGTTATTCAATTACAATTGAAATAGAAAGTATAAATTGTTTAAATATTCCTTGATAAACCTTTTCTATCTCTGCGAATAATTATCATTATTTTAACCCACAAATGCCAGATTATCCTGATAGTTTAAACTCTCCATTTATGGTTAAAAAAATTGTTTTATATCTGGCGTTTAGACAATATTTATAGTTTTACTTATTACTAGAATTTAAACTAATTTAAGCTAACCTGAAACTTGTCGAACTCACCGAAAGACAAGCATCAAAACTTACTAAAACTCTTTCAAGCATCAGCATTATAATAGCTTTTAAGTTTATTTTTCCCAGCCTGTCCTATAGAAAAAATTAAGCGATCGCAAAACTTTTGAAATAATTTGAATAATACAAATATTATCCAAACTCATCAAAAAAGACAAATAATATTAATCACTAGACACCTCCAAAAATTTTTCAAATCCTTCTTTCCCTTGACTAAGGATTCTTAATAATTGTAAAAAATACATTATCTAATCGAACGCCATTCTAAATATTTAGAGTATTTATTATTAATAATTCAATATTTTATTGCCTCTTTTTTTTAAACTAAATTCTTTTGAATTTATACTAAAATCAAGCTTCCTATTCTTAATCTAACTAAGCCACATATTCTTATAAATACTTTTTTATAATTACCATCTCTTAACCTGAAGCTTTCCCTAACTAATCAAAATATTTTTATCAATCTAATCATATATTCTATAAAGATTATTTTTTTTCGCTTTTTTTAAATTTTATTGTTTGATTTATAGTGAAATTTATATTTTTTATTGCCGTTTTATTAGCTTTATGTATCGTGATTTTTAAGGCAATGGCAATTTTATATAATTTATCGACCTATTTTTTTTATTTGGATTAAATTATTTGGTTATTTTTTAAGTAAATTTATATCAATTTTTTACCCTCCTTATTATATGAATACATCTACTATTTATCTTATTCAATAGTAGTTATTACTTTATTTTTAAATGTATACCTTTTCTTTTTTTTCAGATTTTTTTGTTCTTGTTATCATCATTCAGCCTACTTATACTTTATTTTGTGCTATCTAAAATTAATTCTTATTCTATTCTTAATCTGAAGCCTTCCCTAACTAATCAAAATATTTTTATCAATCTAATCATATATTCTATAAAGATTATTTTTTTTCGCTTTTTTTAAATTTTATTGTTTGATTTATAGTGAAATTTATATTTTTTATTGCCGTTTTATTAGCTTTATGTATCGTGATTTTTAAGGCAATGGCAATTTTATATAATTTATCGACCTATTTTTTTTATTTGGATTAAATTATTTGGTTATTTTTTAAGTAAATTTATATCAATTTTTTACCCTCCTTATTATATGAATACATCTACTATTTATCTTATTCAATAGTAGTTATTACTTTATTTTTAAATGTATACCTTTTCTTTTTTTTCAGATTTTTTTGTTCTTGTTATCATCATTCAGCCTACTTATACTTTATTTTGTGCTATCTAAAATTAATTCTTATTCTATTAAAAATTATTGTATCCATAAATATTTATCTTCTTTTTCTGATAATTTTTATAATCAACTTTGTAGCAATAATTATCTCCACATCTACCCAAGAATAAAACATATTTTTAGCAGTTAATTCAGTTGCTTCAAAGTTAATTTATAGGATTTAAAATATTTGTATATGATGTAAATCGTATAAAAGTAAAATAATTTATTATTCCACTTTTAATCTTTTTTTCTACCAACCTCTGATGTTATAAATCATTTTTTTATCTGAGCTAAATAGGTAAGTATAAAAACTTAGATATCTTAATCTTTTTATACTGACTTTAAGAGCTTCTGCACAGTTAATTTGAAGTGAATTTATATCATCTTAATCGTAAAAAAAATCAAAATATACTTATTTATTGATTTATGCTCTTTTATTTTCAGATATAAATTGAGAATTTCCTATTAATTTTTTAAATCACTTAGTATTAATATCTATAACTATTTTGGCTTCTTTTGGGTAGTAATTTATATACTCTAATATTTTGTTCATTAGTATATTTTTTCACAAATTAACCCCAAGATTATAGCTTAATTTTGATTTTGGAGACATCTACTTATTACATACCAAAAGCTTATATTAATCTTTAGTTATAAGTATCATGTTAACATCCTTCTCAGATTTATTTTTTCCTTGCTCCCAGAATTTAGTCTCAACTCCAGTTATTATCTAAATATTCTTTTGATACTAATGACAAAAAATACAATAAATATTTATTTAAAATAACTCAGATATTGTTCATATAAAAAGCAAATATAAAAAAAAGTATACAAATATTATCAATAATATTTTTATGGAATTAAATTATCAATAAAACTTCTTCAATTTCATCAAATAATTTATTCATTATGGCACTTAAATTTGCAGGCTTCTTTAATAGTAAATGGGGAGAACCTATTCCAGGGAAAGATAACCAAGCTCCAGTTTTTGTAGGTGTTGATACTCACTCATTTAAATGGGGATCTCCAGCAAACTCTCGAACATACCCAAATGAACTGAGCTTTGTCATCGATCCTTTTTCCACTCAACTAAAAGTTCAAAGTAGGAGATTTAATCTACTTTAATGGCTCAGTTAATACTAATACAAGTGTTGAATTAGTACCCCTGGATATAGAACTAGAATTATATGACCCAATTAGACGTACCGAATCTTTTGAGTTTGACTTTGATATTGTTGCAACAACTAACACCAGCAACCCTCAAGAAAGTGCTGATTTTGTTTTTCCTCTTAACAAAGTTACTGATAGTAGTTTCAAATATAAAGGAAAAGATTATACTATTAGAATACTCGGCTTTAGTCAAGATAAAGGTCGAACATTTACCCGAGAATTTCGAGTATTAGAAGACGCAAGAACAACAGCAGGTCTGTACGCCAAAATAGAACTTGATAAAGGAATAGGAACTAGTAGAGCAGACAAACTTACAGGTAGTAACAGAGACGAAAGATTAGATGGAAGAGGAGGAAATGATCAACTCATAGGTAGAGGAGGAGATGATATCCTCATTGGAGGAAGCGGTAAAGATAGACTCAACGGAGGAAGTGGTAATGACAAGCTTAATGGTGGGGCAGGAAATGATACTTTGACTGGTGCTGCAGGTGTAGATACTTTTGTTTATGACACAGGTCGTAATTTTCGGAGACGAGATATAGGTGTAGATAAAATAGTAGATTTCATGTTAGATGAAGATACCATTGTTTTGTCTCGAACAACCTTCAGCAAAATAGAAAGTTTAGCTGGAAGTATACTTCAAGAATTTGAGGTTGTTGATAGTAACAATGCTGCGATAAAAAGTAATGCTTTTATTGTCTATAATCAAAGTAATGGCAATTTATATTACAACCAAAATGGTAGTAATAATGGGTTTGGTAGTGGTGGTTTATTTGCTCGTTTAGAAGGAAGACCTGCACTAGAAGCAACTGACTTTTTTATTGATAATTAGACTCTAGAAATTTGTAAGTATTTAGCTGGAAAATATACTATTTGTCAACTCATCTTAACAATGATTGACAAATAGTATATTTTCTAATCTTATTGCCCTGATAGCTTTTGAGATTAATTTAGTGACGAAAGTACATTCCAATTGTTAAGCTGGGAAAATCAATAAGATGAAAATTCTCTGATATTTATAATTCCTTGAAAAAATTGTATTGCGATAGAATTATAAAAATATTTATTTGTCAATAAAATTTTAGATGAGCTTACCCTGGGAAAATATACCCCATTAATTAGTAACTGCTATTAACAAAGAATATGTATCCTTAATGAGTGAACTTGACCACTATCACTGCTAATATTTTCCTTGGCATAATCCCAATAATTCAGTTATTTTATTGTTCTGACACAATATCAATAGGTTTCTCTTTCTTAACTATAAAATTTCTTAGCAGAGGGGCAACAAACAGGAGAATTAACATTCGAGTAAGTTGAATTCCCAAGACTAAACCAGCATCGCCACCTAATTCATTAACCGTAGCAATCATTGCCTCCAATTTCTGCCAAAAACTTTACATGTAGCAGCCCCCATTAATCTTAGAACATTCTCACACCTCTCAATTTTAGTCATAGCAAGAATTTAACTTCTGAGTTCTGAATTCTGAGTCCTGAGCTCAGCTATAACTATTGCTAGATATATCTAAAGGTTCTAAAAGACTATCATTATAAGAACCAGAAAGAACGTGGTTTATGCAAAAGCCACTACCATTAAGAATTCGATAAGTGTGAGCTACACCTGCTGGAATAAACACACTTGCTGGACTATCAATTTTTTGAACAACTTGTCCTAGACATACTTCAACCTGCAATCCTTTCATACCAAGTTCGTGACCTAAAAACAAGAACAAGCTATCTACATAAAGAGTCTGAACATCCACATAAGCAAGAGGTTTTTCTTCCACCACTCTTATTTCACGTACAATACAAGATTGCCGACAGTTTGGAACCATGCACTCATCAATCATCAAATGTCCTACACTATCTCCATATCTATGATATCCAAGCTCACTAGCACACTTTACTATTGGTGTAAGAAATAAAGAATGAACAGAGGGTATGCTTTTACCAGATAACTCCATAGTTTTCCCCACATATTCTGGCAAAATCCAGCTATAGCTAGAAGGATCACGTTTGACTGCTTTTTGATGTAGATGAGCAGTGTGAATAAAAGCATTCCCCCCTGAGATTGGTTGGTTAAAATTAACAGGGTAACGCGAAAAAGCTGCTACATACTTACTTGTTCGTTGAATTATCTCTCCTGACGGTAGGGAACGCAGTCCCTTATAATAAAGATTAACTAACAGACCTAATGTATCAGTTATGCCACATCTTTCCCCTAACCCGTTAACAGAAGAAGAAATCCTTTCTGCGCCAGCATCAGAAGCAGCAAGAGCATTAGCCATTGCCAAACCCCGATCATTATGAAAATGGACTTCTAAAGGTACTGTTGAAAAATCACTCTTCAACTTTTCAATCGTCTCAGTAACCTCATTAGGCTCCATGATTCCTACTGTATCAGAAAAGCAAATGCAATCTGCACCAGCTTCTATAGCTACACTATAAACGCTTTTTAGCAAACAATAGTCAGTGCGAGAAGCATCTTCAGCAGTATATCTTACCTTCAAACCAAGGGTTTTGGCATACATTACTGACTCTTTGATGCAGTTAAAAATTTTGCTAATAGTCCATCTCGCACGAGTCAGCCTAGTTTCTTCATTAATTCCCAAGAATATACCAACCCATTGAGCCGATGTTTCTTTGACTGCCTCAATATCAGCTAAATTAGCACGTGCATGAGCAATAACTGGGCAGAGATTTGAAGCTACAATTTCTCGGACAATTTGTTTTTGCTCAATAGAAACAACAGGGTGGCAGACTTCAATTATATCAATGCCCAGACTATGAAGTAGTTTAGCAATCTTCAGGGATTGTTCCCAACTAAAATTTATCCCAGGGGCAGTCTGCCTTCCTTCTCTTAGGGTGCTATCTACAATTTGAACCATTGTTGATTTTTTTTTGTTAAATATAGTTATTTGCAATTAACAGTCTATAGATTGACGTCTAGGCCAAAGTTTTTCAGGTAAATTAGGCCAAGGTAAAAGTCCAATTTATATTAGGAGTAGAGTTGTTAAATAATTGGATCTAAATGGGCAGTAATTATCAAGCCACCACCATTAACATTAATAACTTGACCATTAACAAAGCCACTACAATCTGAAGCAATGTACAAACAAGTTTCAACTATATCTTGACAAGAAGCAAGACGACCCACAGGAATCATTTTTTCCATAATTTCGTATTTAGTGTCTAAATTGGGGTAATCTTTAGAAATACGGATAGTATCAATTGTCCCTGGACTAACCCTCTTTGCAGTAATTCCGTAAGGTCCAAATTATGTAGCGATCGCTTTAGCAAAAGCATTAAGACCTCCTTTACAGGTAACATTATGAGCTTGGTATAGTGTACCTATTGAACCATAATAACCAGAAATATAAATAATCCGACCCCATCTTCTAGCTTTCATCCCTGGAATTATAGCCTTAGCTAGATAGAATGCAGAATTAAGGTTCGTTTTAATTACTTCATGCCAATCTTTAAGGGAGATATCTAAAAAATTTTGTCTTTTTTCCAGGGAAATATTAGAGACAGCAATATCAACTGCACCAAACTTTTCAATAGCAAAATCAACCATTTTTTGTACTGTATCAGGATTATTCACACCAGCCATCACCGCTATTTCTTGATCCCCCTAAATCACGAGTTTTTTCAGCAACTTCTTCCATCGCTTTTTAATTGCGATGACCATCAATCACTACATTGGCACCAGATGAGGCAAATAATAACGCGATCGCTCTTCCAATATTCTGGCCTTAATCTGTCAGTCTAGCGGTTCTACCTTGTAATGTCTTATTTCTATCTTTCATTATTTTGTGATTATCAAGACTTGAATTATTTTACAGTACGCTGATTAATTAATACTCCTCTGATATTCTGGTATTTTAGAAAATTAATTAACTATTGCTCTATACGCAATAGTCAGAAAATTTCTAGACTCATCTCTGGTATCTTGGTGCTTCAGAAAATGAATGAATTAACTATTG
>ENA-UENU01000046-UENU01000046.1-marine-metagenome-genome-assembly--contig:-NODE-46-length-36727-cov-178.942661_pt1 | contig 36727 bp, 30 predicted proteins | sample MGYA00237877_ERZ529326 | MGnify/ENA primary metagenome ERZ529326 (study PRJEB26372, sample SAMN05368344) | marine metagenome | biome: cultured habitat; feature: ocean water; material: water; isolation... | reverse complement strand
AGTAGCCTTTAGCCCCGACGGCAAAACCATTGCTACTGCAAGTTCTGACAATACCGCCCGCCTCCATTGGGCAACACCAGAAGGCTTAATTCAAGAAGGTTGTCGCCGCCTCAGTCGGAATTTAACAGCAGAGGAATGGCAGCAGTATATCAACAGCGACTTGGAGACATATCAGAAAACTTGCAAAAATATTCCCGTTCATCCTAGTTTAATTGCAGAAGCTAAAAATCTTGCAAAAACAGGGGAAAAACCGAAAATCAAACAGGCAATTTCTATCTTCAAAAAAGCTCTAGAATTGGAACCAGAAATTGACCTCGATCCTGATACAGAAACTAGAGAAACAGACCCCCAACTTGTAGCAAATAAACTTGCTGCTTCTGCCAAATTAAAATAAGGTAAAAAATTAGCAATAGAGGGAAAAATAGAAGAAGCAATTAATCTTTATAATGAAGCACAAAAATTAGATTCAGATGTCGAAATAGATGTGGATAATTGGGATGTTATACTTTCCTGTGATGGAAAAATCCAGAATTATCAAGATTTAGCAAGAGCATTAACAGGAAATTATCAGGGAGCAGTTGAGGATTTTCAAGTATTAGTAGAATCCATAAAAGATGAGGATGAAAAAGCAAAACTTGAGGGTTGGATAGAGACTTTGAAAAAAGGAGAAAATCCCTTTAATTCTGAAGTATTGGAGGAGCTGAAAAATAATAGACGAATTTATGGTTAGACAGCATTAATTACTATCTATCAAAAGTATTTAATAATCCGTCGTAAGCCACCATTATAGAACAACATATTATGGTTAGGAAACTGATGCAGCATACTTCAGACTTATGAGGCACGCCCACGGGAGCAAGATGCCCGGACTAGATAACTTTTACCATTTATTATGTAAATCATTTGCCCCAAATATGCCGTAAATTCTCAAACTCATTTAAAGACTAATTTTAACCCTTAACCTTTAACCTTTAACCTCTAACTTTTAACCTCTAACTTACCTCCTTGGGGGGAAAAAAATTTAGCTTAACCATTGCCTTTTAACCCTTAAATTTTAACCCCCAACTTCTACGATCGCTTTAATATATACTTTCTCAAAAGCCAAATTAACAAACTAACAAAGAAAACTAAGGTTATATTATATACAAACGTATTTTGACAAAGAAAAAACCTATCATTAAAAATAGACTTACATTCCGTAGCCGCATTATCTCCTGTTAAACCAGCAATAGCAACTCCTGTAGCTACCACACTAATTAACCCTTTAAAATCGCGATCTACCTTAGCCCTTTCTATTTCTGTTTGGCTACGAATAGCATTAATATTATTCTCTAATAACCTCAAACCTAACTCAAAACTTTCTAAATATTCTTTAATTTGCCAAAGATACTTATCTTTAACCAACTTGCTAAAATCATCCAAAAAATCAATATTAGTTCGAGAACCAGGCACCTTTTCAGTAGCATTTTTAGAAATAGTTTTTAATCTTTTCTCATAATTACTTAAATTAATTTGTATTGTAACCTTTTGAAACTGAAGATTATTCATATTATTCGTGTATTGATTCATAATAACCTGAACTTTCCTCAGAATAGAACCAATTTCCTCCAACCTATTAACCTTACCATTCCCTTCAGTAACCTTTTCTTCTATAGACCCAGTTATAGAATAAACTTTAGCAAACATTTTCTTAGCTTTATTGATTAAAACAGAACCTTGACCATAAGCCCAAATAATTTTGTGATGGTAATATAATAAGGACATCCAGTCCGTATATAACTCACTTAAAATCTCGAAACTTTCTTTATCTGGATAAATAGCAACAATAACATGTTTATTTTGCACAAAAATAGAATTTTCTTTCTCTCCTAACTTAACTACCTCCTCCTTAAAACCCTTGTCAGAATACTCAAAAATTGTAGCACCAATAAACTCACCTTTCTTGTGAAACTTAACTTCTTCTTTTGTATTAGGAAAAATAGCTTTGTAAGACTCTTGAGCAATTTGTTCTATTTCTGCTGAAGTTATTTCCGAGAAATTAGGTAAGTAAGTAGACAACATCCAAGTCTGACCTAATGTAGCTTTATTATCCCCTAACTTTCGTTGAATTCTTTCCTTTAACTCAGCAAAATATTCTGGAGTTTTTTCCTGAGAACCATTAACTTCAGCAACCTCCAATAACAGTCCATAACTATCTCCTAACCGTACTGGATAGTAATAACCATTCTCTATAGGAGTATCAGGATCTAAAGGAGCATAAATATCCTTAAGAAGTTGAATATATCCAACCTCTTGCTTCTGCCTTTGGTCGAGATCCTTTCCGTCTTCTTTTAACCTTTCCTGAACAGTTTCATCGAACTTTTGATAAAAATATTCGCGTTTTTCCCCTATACTTTTTTCATTATCACTCAGACTATTTCTTAAGTCATAGAGAAATAAGTCAATGGTAGGATTAATAATATTGAGCATTTCAGTTATTAGTTATTAGTATTTCCGACTTGAGCTAGAGGCTTAAAAACTAGAAAATTCCTTTTCATTTATCAAACTTTATGTTCAGAAAAAAGTTGATAAAACATAGCTCCTACAAACAGAGAACAAAAGTTTTCATCCCCCACCTTTCTAGGGAATAGAATTACCATTTCTCAAAAACTTTTCCACCTATATCTTCAGGAGAATAACCCATTCCTAAAAATTCTCAGGAGGAGAAATAAGAAAATCAAAGAGTAGGGAAAAAACAAACACTTATAAAATTCACATTAACTAAAACCAAGACAGCAAAAAAGTTATTTACTTTCTGTCTAAATCAAAAATTAATGCAATCTATAGAAATTGGCACTAAACCAAATCATATCCATAAAAAGCTAGTTTTTCCAAATCATTCTAACACTCTTACCCCCTGCTGAGAACCTTCTGCTTTCCATAATAATTAGAAATTATTTATTCTTCGACCTATTTGGACGAATCAAATTTAATAGCCGCTCCAACTTGCTAGATTTTTTTACTATTTCTTTTGCTATTTCTGATGGCTCTGGCGATGATAAAACCTGCATAGACATATTAGTAATTTCTTCTTCACTTGTTAGATCAGAAGAATTAGGCTTAATAATAGGACGGGTATGTTTCAGAGCAGCCGCCGGAATAACTGCTTCTAATTCTTCTTGAGTGGGAATAAAATCATAAATATTATCAACCTCATCTAACTTAGATTTAAAGTCCTGAAAGATTGTACTTAAAGACGAATTTTCATTAATTATTCCCATTAAATTAGACTCAATATCTGTTTCCCAAGCAGTAGGTTTAACAAATAGTTGTTCAGCAATAACATAGAGAGCATCTTTAGCCTCAGAACCTAAAGAATTCTCTAACTCTCCGATAGCTAATAACGTAGATAATAAGAACTTATCCTTTGAATAATTCATCTAAATTCTCCTTTATTTATAACTTATTTTTTTTTATTTTCAGATAATTTTAGTTATTGAACTTATTAATTTCCTCTGTGAACTTTAACATATCTATATCTGACTTTCATAAATAGGAAAACCTGCTTTAATAATTCAACTATTCATTAGACACTTAAACTTACTCCTCCAAAAACAAAAGCCACCCTATTTCTTACTTCACAACCAGTATTCATAGTAACTATTCTCAAGACTTACAATAAATAAACTCTCAAGCCTTCCCTTTTTATTAAAATTACTCCTCCAAAAATAAAAGTCACCCTATTTATTATTTTACACCCAGTATTTATCCTAACTATTCTCAAGATTTATAATAAATAAACCCTCAAGTCTTCCCTTTCTATTTTTAGAAGGTAGCTCTGGGTAAGTCCTATAACTAATAATTAATAACTGAAATTCACCAGACAAAAAACCAAATTGACCTACCACCACCTTTTCGCGATCATACTCAACTACCAGATGAGGACAGCACCCATGTAAAAAATTTCCAAGAACATCCCCAAAGTATCCTCCTAACTAACTCTATCCAACCTATTTTACAACAGCAACATCCAGATAAAAATTATCCTATTGGCCAAGATAGTAGTATCAGCGAAAAACTGACCCCCCAGAAAAAAGGTCAGAAGCGCCGAACTAGTTTTATATTCCTAACGTCCCACCACTGTTAAATGGTGAAATTCGTCCTATTATCTATGGCGAGAATATATGGCACCTTTAGTTTATCTAGAATTTGCCAGTGAAGACGGAACAGAATAGTTAGAAAAAACGTCATTCTGATTTTCCCAGGATGGTGAAACAACAAGACCAGGAAAACTTTGGGTATATAAACGTATTATCAAAATATCTTATTGCGGAGTGTATATCATCACAACTGGCCACTTAGAAATATATCATTTGGTGGGTGGCTCTTGTCGCCAGCCTCCTAATGACCCGGGTCACTATTTAACTGAGTCCCTAGGAATAGAACTGGGAATATGTCAGGGCTCCTATAAAAATCAAACTCTATCATGGTTACCTTGGTAGGACCCTGAACGGAACCTGTTATTGACAGGAGCAGAAAGAGTAAAAGTAGAAAAATCTCGTGGCGATCGCTTGGCTCACATAGCAGAACCAGAACGCCAACAGGCAGAGCCGGAACGCCAACGGGCAGAAAAAGCAGAACAAACACGAAGAAATGCTATTCCTAAATTATTAGCAACAGGAATAACTGTCGAACAAGTAGCACAAATTCTTAGTTTAACAGTTGAAGAAGTGAGGGAAATTTCTGGTTGAAAGTAAATATTATGACCATCCTGGCTCTATCTTTGATAAACCTGTGGGATGATATTAAGTTCAGTTTATTCTGTCATAGCGATCGCTTCCACTAGAAGTAGTTTGCTCAACAATGAAAAAACTCTTAACCTATAACTTTTTCTACTAGTAGCGATCGCTTATTTGTTAAGTTTCGTCCCTCAACCCCACCTACAGCTATAATTTTTAACTTTTGACTTTTAATTTTTAATTTTTAATTTTTAACTTAAAATTTGACTGGCAGCGATCGCTTATTTGTTGGGTTTCGTCCCTAAACCCACCTACCAGTCTTTTGGCTTTAAAATTTTAACTTTTGACTTATATCCCTACCAATAGACGTTATTCTTGCAGATAAGTCAAAAATATGTTAATTGAATATAGAAAAGACATTCATAAAGATTTATAACGCATCGAATTTTAAATTCAAACCGCCAAAGTAAATACAACTTATCAATAAAAATAAATTAAAATGCTCAAAGCAATTTTGTTTGACCTTGATGGCACCCTAGCAAACACAGACCCCTTGCATTACCAGACCTGGAAAGAAATTTTAGATAATCACGGAATACCAATTAATCATAACTCTTACAAACAATATATTAGTGGTAGAACTAACCCAGAAATTATTCAAGATTTACTGCCAAAACTATCAACTACAGAAGCAGAAGAACTAGCAGACTATAAAGAAGTTAAATTTCGAGAAATGGCTAAAAACTTGCAGCCATTAACAGGATTATTAGACTTAATTGAATGGATTAAAAACCAAAAACTCCAGAAAGCCGTAGTAACAAATGCACCACCAGAAAACGCTAAATTTATGCTCGAAGTTTTAAAGCTAAAAGATACATTTCCATTAGTAATATTAGGTGGAGAAATGACTGTAGGCAAACCCGACCCAGCACCTTATAAATTATGTTTAGAAAAACTAGCAATTTCCCCAGAAGAGGCAATTGTTTTTGAAGATTCCCGTTCTGGAGTTAAATCAGCAGTAGGAGCAGGAATTTATACAATAGGAGTTGCTTCTACCCACGAACCTAAATCTTTATTAGAAATAGGAGCCAGTATTGTGATTAATGATTTTAGTGATCATAAACTAGAGGAAACTTTAAATAATTGGAATATTTATCGGTAAAAAAAAATCAAATTTTCACCTAAGAATTTAGCTTTCATCTATCAAATATTAATTGATAGTTAGACGAACAAAGAAAAGCATATATAATCAGAGCCACAGTACCAAAGCGATTAGCTTATTTTTGTGACTAAAACAATCAATATAAATAGCAATCCAGTAGTGTAATTTATACCCTTTAACAAAAATTAAATCATCTATTCAAAAGTAATCCCTTAATACCCTTAATACTTTTTCAGATTTTTTCATGCCTAAAACTTTAACCCTACAGTAATTTCATTAAATTACACAGAATTAAAGCTAATAAAAATATTTGGAGTAAGAGGAAAAAAAATTAGATTAAAAGAAAAGAAATCATCAAAAATTTTAAAAATAAAAAGTAAATTGAACAATATATCTATCACAAATATTTCCCAGAACCATTTATATAAGTAAATAAAATATACTGATATTTCTCTCCCACAAACCAGGTTTCTGGCAACATTCCAAAGCAAGCAGATTTGATCTAAAATTTCAATTATTAAATAATAATATAAAATCAATAACTTTTTGACTCTCTTGAGCTAAATTAATGTTAATTATTTTTATGTTATGCAGACGTCCTTATGAAACATCCCCAACTCTACTGATCTAATCTAATCCCCTACTTTTCTACTCAATAAAATGTAGAAAAGTTTTCAGAAATGGTATTAGTATTAATGCTCAATATCTGGATGCGATCTGAAGTCCGTTAAAAAAAATGGAGTCAGCATCTACAAAATATTACCAGTAATATTTGGTATTAAGTAGGTGCACACAAAAAATAGTTGACTTGAGGTAAATGTACATTTTGTTATATAGCAACAAAGTTTAACCCCTATCTACTTATAAAGATAATATCAAAATCAGCCTCATTAAGGTGGTACTAAAAATATCCATTAGTGTAGTAGAAATAACGAAAAATTCGGCGTAGAATAGGGCACAAAAAAATATTTACTTCACGGTTTATACCATATGAATCTGCTGTAAATAATTAACTTTTTTAGCTTTTAACTTTTGATTTTTGGATTTTAACTTTTGACTTTTACTACACTTCACCACCAAATCAAAAAAAAAGTGCTATAGTAACCCACTAAGCTAGGGGTGCCTAAAATATTTAGGCTGAGAAATACCCTTAGAACCTGAGACTGGTTAATACCAGCGGAGGGAAGCTGTTTATTTAAGGAAAAAAATATGCGGACAGAATGGATCGCCAAACGTAGTGGACACAAAAATGTCTCTCAGATGCACTACGGTCGTCAGGGAATCATCACTGAAGAAATGAACTTTGTGGCCCAACGAGAAAATCTTCCTGCTGAGTTAATTCGTGCAGAAGTAGCAAGGGGACGAATGATTATCCCTGCGAATATTAACCACACTAACCTTGAACCAATGTGTATTGGAATTGCTTCTCGGTGTAAAGTTAATGCCAACATTGGCGCCTCTCCCAATACTTCTGATATTACTAAGGAAGTTGATAAACTAAAACTATCCATTAAATATGGTGCAGATACCGTGATGGACTTATCCACAGGTGGCGGTAACTTGGATGAAATTAGAACTGCTATTATCAACGCTTCCCCAGTACCTATCGGAACAGTACCAGTATACCAAGCAGTAGAAAGCGTTCATGGCAGAATAGAAAATCTGACTGCTGATGACTTTCTTCATGTTATTGAAAAGCATGCTCAACAAGGGGTAGACTATCAAACCATCCACGCCGGAATTTTAATTGAACATCTACCTCTAGTCAGAAGCCGTATCACTGGTATAGTTTCCCGTGGCGGTGGAATTATCGCCAAGTGGATGCTCCACCATCACAAACAAAATCCTCTTTATACTCATTTTGACGATATTATTGAAATCTTCAAAAAATATGATGTTTCCTTTAGTTTAGGAGATTCTCTACGACCCGGTTGTACCCATGATGCTTCTGATGAAGCCCAACTAGCAGAATTAAAAACATTAGGTCAGTTAACTCGCCGTGCCTGGGGACATGAAGTTCAAGTTATGGTAGAAGGTCCTGGTCATGTACCAATGGACCAAATTGAGTTTAATGTGAAAAAACAAATGGAAGAGTGTTCAAGTCCTCCTTTGAATGCTTTGGATCTAGATCCCTTAGCATCCAACGCCAATGAACAGATGGAAAAGTTTAATGTTCTAGGTCCAGCTCCTTTCTATGTTTTAGGTCCATTAGTCACAGATATTGCTCCTGGTTATGATCATATTACTTCTGCTATTGGTGCAGCAATGGCGGGATGGTATGGTACAGCAATGTTATGTTACGTTACTCCGAAAGAACATTTAGGTTTGCCTAACGCTGAGGATGTCAGAAATGGACTCATTGCTTATAAAATTGCAGCCCATGCAGCAGATATTGGTCGGCATCGTCAGGGAGCGAGGGATAGAGATGATGAACTTTCTGCTGCTCGTTACAATTTTGATTGGAACCGTCAATTTGAGTTATCTTTAGATCCAGAGCGAGCCAAAGAATATCACGATGAAACTTTGCCTGCGGATATCTATAAAACTGCTGAATTTTGTTCTATGTGCGGACCAAAATTCTGTCCGATGCAAACTAAGGTTGATGCTGACGCTTTGACAGAATTAGAGAAGTTTTTAGCCAAGGAAAAAGAAGTTGTAACTCAAAGTTAATAGACATATTAATTTTAAAATAATTAGGGTGGGGTAGAAAACAATTAATATTTGGGTTTAATTGTTAATCTTTGTATTTTGTGTGTTCCTGCTTTCTGGAAAAACTGTTTCAGAAATACTCCATGGAATTGATGAATCCTAAAAATCTAAATCTTTCTATCCCACCTATTCTAATTTGTTAAGTTATGCCTTACTAAGGAACTCCTAAAACCCTTTTTTTTAAGTGGGGTTATGGGGAGGTATTGGTAGGGTTTTTTTATTCTCTAACCTAACCATTTTCGTTTAGTAATTAATACAAATCCGCTTATTACAGGGCGCTTATTCCATCGCCAAATTCAATATATGGCAAAGAATTCAACTTTTTTTGTTTGATAAAAAAATTTCAGACACAAGTTATTGCAGCATTTTTTAATGGATAAAATTCAAAACTATTAGATGTTGATAGGTAAGCATTCAATAACTGAATACTTACATTAATAAAGAAAAAAATAGATACAATAAGCCTTCAATTTTCCTGGTTAGGCGATCGCCTTTTTAAATATATTTACTATTGGAAAATATCCATTTAATCGAAAATTTATAACTTATCTGTTTTGTCAAGTTTGATTTTAAGAAAGACGTTGATCAAGCAGAACTTTGAAAGTAGAGATGTTGGAAAGTATTGTAAGTTAATGATGGGAGAGAGGATGGGAAAAGAGGGGATAAAGAAAGAGAAAAAGTTACTAAAGTTTGCTAATTTTTCAATTTCAAAATGTCATTAAAATCTGAGTAAATATTTGCTTCAGTTAGCTTAAATAAAAACAATTCCTAAATTTCTCTTCAAAGGTAATTGATAAACTTGGCTAATTTGAAACTTTAATAGAGTGAGCAACTCAAAACTTTTCTCCTCGTAGTAGAGAGGTAAGGAGTGACTATTTCATTACAGCACTTACCACGGCCTATGAGGTAAACATTTAGGGTGCAAGATGGCCATATAACAAGAGTTTTACTATTCACCCCTTGTACATCTGATACCATGGCCGATCCTATATGGTACGGTACTATTTGCTTTCCGTGACCAAGCTAGCGATCGCTACCCTTTTGTCTTTGTTAACTCAAAAGCTTGAATAGTCTACTAATAACTGATAAAGCTCTAAAAGTATCTCAGTTTTTAAAGCCAAACCTATTAAATTTACCAAAAATAATTTTTTTAAAACGTCAAAGTAGCTACATCAGAAGCAAAATATTTCTGAGATAATTATTTACATTGGTTTTTTTAGAGCTGCAAGTACACGAAACTAATTCTATATCTATACAAGCTCAATTTTTTACCTTCTTATAAGATCCCAGAAAATGAGAATAGGTAAATAATTTTATAGTGGTACTTATGATTGAAATTCTTTACAAAAATATTCACTCTAAAGTGCTAGTTGTGTTAAAATAACTAATTCTATTTAACAATATCTACTATAGGAAAAAAATCAATGGTTCAAGCCACTATCTACTCCCTTGATGCTATTAAGGATGAAGTCCAAGAATTATTAAGAAAAGAACTTATTAGTCGTCATCAATCTATTGATACTCTTCGTTCGTACATTCATCATCGAGATTGGGATGAAGTTGAGTCAGAATTAGAAAGAAATGATTTTCTTGCTAGAGACCGCATTACTGACTTGATAGGTAAAGAAGAATGGCGAGAAGATTAATGGATAAATCTAAGTCTAGTTTCTCATACACTCATATTTAATCCAATCAATTCATCTAGTTCTAGAGCTTTTTTAATATACTCTAGAACTATAACTTTTTTGACTAAATTTAGGTTTTTTGCTATTTCTTAGCAATTAGACTCTAGAAAAGCAATAAAAATAACCAGATAAATCACAGAGTTTAGTTAACAATAAAATTCATCTACAAATAATATTTATAAAAATAAAATTCAAGCATAAGAAAGTTTTTTATTCATTGGTATAAGATAAGGTTTCACTAAAACAGCCTTAGATTTTTTTAGTAAATTTTTGAGAAAATATTCAAGATTTCCTGAATTTTATATCTTATTCATTGAGGTTATTTCTTCTGAATTCTAAGTACCTGCTAATAAACCGTAAATAAGTTGATTGTTTTAATAATCACATTTTTTTTAGTAAGTAAATTTCTCTCAATAAAAATGTAAAATAAATAAGCAATCAATTATCATAACTCAACTAATTTTCTCTCATAAAAACTAGCATTATGAGTTTTTCAAATCTGCTTTAGTCGTCATTTTTATCATTAATATTTTTGAGATTTTCTTGTAATTCTGAGACAGTAAATATTGACTTAAAATAAATACCTTCTTTTTGATAAAATTCTTGAGCACCTTGTTGTCTATCAACAAGAGAAAAAATATGATTAACCTGATAACCTGCCTCTCGCAGTCGATGAACTGCCATCATTGCTGATGCTCCAGTTGTCACGACATCTTCTAAAACAACTACTTTGGCATTATCATCTAATCTTGGCCCTTCAATGTAAGACATTGTACCATGTCCTTTAGCTTGTTTGCGGATAATTAAAGCTGGTATAGGACGATTTTCATAAGCAGATACCACACTAACAGCAGTGACAATTGGATCAGCACCTAATGTTAAACCAGCTACTCCTTGAGTATCTTCAGGTAACATAGACAAGATTAATCTGCCAATTATCAGAGCTCCTAGGGGATGAAGAGTAACGTACTTACCATTTATATAATAGGAGCTACTTTGCCCAGAGGATAATATAAAGTCTCCCTCACGATAAGCTAATGTACTTAAAAGATCAAGTAATTGTTGTCTAATAGTTGTTATATCAGTAGTAGCCAAAGATGATGAATTTAGAGATTTAATTTGGTTTGTCATATCAAGTGCAACATTTAAGTATAACCTGTTGGCCACTAAGCCTTTAATTAGGATATAAATGGCTGTTCCAAGTCAATATATGAGGACAACCTCGACTTGTGAATAATTCTTATTACCTTATAGCTGCAATTTCTATTGCCTTATTGTTAGGTTGACAGCTTAGCATGCCACGGGGTAGAGACTGAATATCAATCTTCAAAGCTGGTCTAAATGGGGTCAAAGCTCTAACTACCAAATGAGTGAGACTGTTAAAAGAGACTGACAAGTGGACGAAGTAGTGCTACAAGCAAAAGCCCTAATACATAAATGGTTAGCCCAGGTAGGATTTAGAACTAAAACCAGAAAAAACTAAAGTTGCCCACACCAATTGAAGTACATGAAGGAAATAAACTCGGGTTTGATTTCTTAATATTCACTATCAGGAAATGAAAAGTTAAGTCAACTAAATAAGGATTTAAGATACAGATAAAATCATCCACTGAGAGTATAAAAACTCACTATCGGAAAAATTGCAGAAGTATGTAATGGATATAAAACTACCCCAGTAAAGGCTTGAATAGCTAAATTAAACGTGATAATAAGAGGATGGGCTAACTACTTTTGTACCTTAGTCAGCAAAATGGGTGAAAGAGAAGTATTTTTATTCTGTCACAAACACCCGAAACTAGGTATTAAATGACAAAGAATAAAGAATTATACTAAGCCTACACTTAGATTTAGGTATTATAAGCCATGTCAAAATAAAAGGCAATAAATCCCATTATGAGGATGATTGGAACGATTGGAGCAATAGAATCGGTAAATATCTAGGCATAAGGAAAGAAATAACGGTTATATTAAAATAACAAAAGAACAGATGGGCAGTGTCTGCTAGTAAAAAAAACTTACCGAACAATTTGGTTTAAAGCTTTCCACCTTTTTTTTTGGGGGAGGCTTTTTGCTGTAGTTATAGAGTGAAAAATGCTCTGTGGTATTTAAATGCTCTAAAAAAAAGTGAGTAGCTAACTGATTAAGGATAGTTAGGTACAATTTAATACTAATCTAATCTCTATTCCCTATTTCCCAAAATACTAACGATAAACTTTTTCTTGAGAATCTCCCTGCTATAATATCAACAATTTAGCAATAATCTATGTCGTAATTAGAGTTTATGGCCATAAATTGGAAAAGTTTCAGTGGCACTATTATTTTTTGTGCGATCGCGAACCTAACATCTATCCAGGTTGCTCAAGGAGAACATCTAGAAGATACTGCTGGTACATATCAACCTTTTGCAGAACAGTTTAATCGAGCAACTCAAAGACGTTCTGGTAACTTTTTTAGAAAAAGAAACCTATTGCATCAGATAGGTCGTTATTTTGGTATTCCTAAGTATCCAGAGCAAGCTATTGAGAGTGATGATACTCGAATTAACCAATTATATATAGATGAACAAAGACGACAATTTTCTAGTACCCCAGTTATTCGAACTCCAGATATAATTAATCCCTATAATCAATCTGTACTAACAGCTCCTCCCTCTGAGTCAACGCCTACTTTTGGTGGTAATTAGTTCTTTGGGGGTTGGGGAGTAAGAAGTAGTTCTAGTAGTTACGAGGAATAATGATAACCAGTGAAAGGGGATGAATATTTATAATTTATATTATTTATATTAGATTATGCAACGCCATTCTTTTTCTTCTAAAAAAGTTATCTAGATTTTCTGAGTTAGGAAGATTTGGTCTAGGAATGGGTAGCTTGTAAATGTAGTAATGTTTATAAGTAAACTCTTTTCATTCTCAGGAGTCTAACTGCAAAAAATCATTACTTGTACACCAAACTAGCTAGGAATTTAGTGTCTGTGGTTTTACAGCTTACAGATACTTGTTTGTTGAGCATCAGAAGGTAAGCGCTGCTATTAAATCTGAAAATTATATACAAGCTTCAGTTTAAGTTTAAATTAATTTCAAGCCTAATCTTAAAGAGAAGTTTTATACTACGGTAAGTAGTAATTTTTGAAGTACTGAGGCAGAATCGAAAGTCTATCCAATTAGGTGTCAGTCAGTTTAGCTAAGTTTAGTAAAATCTTGAGATAATCATGATATACTTCCACAAAAGATTCTCAAACCTTTACTCAACCTTTATAAAAATTGGCATTTTGGGAAATATCTATTAGATAACTAGAATTTACGGATTTATATGACTTGTTTCTAGAATAGATAAATCTTTGTTTTTAACAAAGGCACTGGAAGGGCACTGGAAAAAATAGTGTTTCTAAGTTTGCCCTGGTAAGTTATATTACAAAAATGATCTGAGAAAACGAGCACGGAGGGATTTGAACCCCCGACACCCAGAACCGGAATCTGGTGCTCTATCCACTGAGCTACGCGCCCTTAGTAAGGTTATGATTAACTGTAGCATTTTTAGTCTCAAATTGGCAATACTTAAATTATTTTTCTTGTAGGATTATTTCTATGAGCTCTACAATACACTTCAAACAAAAAAAATGGTTTTCTGGCATTTGTTGCTTAAAGTTTTTCTATGCACAAACTAAAACTATTAGACTATAACTCTGTTTTTAAGGTGTGTTTATGGTCTAGATAGGTAGTTTTTTAGATGGGTTAAAGGTTTTTTTGCTTTTATGATCTAGACAATAATATAAAGTGGTCTGCTTATTTACAAGACTTTAAGCCCCATTTTTCGGTAAAATTGTCACTGTATAATTTGACTTTAAAAAACCCATGGAAATAACTGACCATAACTTATTACCTAAACTAGAGTCCTTATCAAAAAATTTTTCTAATTTAGGTATTCGCCTCTCCCTAGCAGCTAAAGAACTACAAAATAGAGGTACTCCTCCTTTAGAAAGTTTACTGGAAGAACTGATGGACTACAGTAAAAATTTTACGGACCTGAAAGACCAGGGACTAAAATTGGCACAAAAATCTCAAGTTTCTACTGGGGTAATATCTTCTTTGACAGAGTTAGAACACTTAATTAAAACAGTTATAGAAACTGCAGAATTATCAATAAATCAACCAGCTTTAGATATTCTTCATCAAATTTTGGCGATCGCTCACGAAGAACAACCAGAATTTCCTCCTTTAGAATTAGTTAAAGCACAAGCTCAGGAATTATATCAAACAATTTCTCAGACAAAATCTGAAAAATTATCTGATGATGCTCAAGCTTTAATAGAAAATAGACACCCACTTTCAGGAGTATTAAAACTTGTGAAACAGGGGAAAAATTTAGATGACGAAGAGTGGTTAGAATGGGAGGAAAAAGTTAACGCAGCTTTTGACAAAAAACTAACCTTAGCAATATCAAGAGGAAAACTGACAATTTCTAATGCCCCCTTAGGCAAAAAATCTAGAATCATATTACCTACACTGGAAGAATTAGAGCGAGATGAAAATCTTGGTAGTCAACCAACTGCTTTACAAAAGCCAACTACTAAAAATTTATCGCCTTTAATAGTTGTACCATCTGGTGGTGGTGAATCTAATCAAACACTTATTGATGATCCAGATATAATGATTTTAGAAGATTCTACATCAGCAAAATCTCTAGAGGAACTTATTATTGTTCCTGGTGTAGAAATGCCTCAAAATTCTTCTAAAACTCAAAGACCAATAGGAGTGTCTGTAGGATTAAAAGTTATAGTTCATATACAAAATCTGGGCGATCGCTCATTTGCTGCTAGAGAATATGCAGGTACTCGCGGTCAAAGTTTCCGTGTGGAAGCTTTTCAAGTTAATATAGAGCCTCCTATTGCTGGATTAAATTTGGAATATATGGCTAATATCGGTGGAGTTGGCGATACTCCTTGGTTAGAAGCTGGAAAATTAGCTGGAGAACGTGGAAAAGCTCGTCGACTAGAAGGATTTGCTATGCGGCTTACAGGTGATAAAGCTAGCAGTTATGATGTATTTTACACAGCTCATGTGCAAAATATGGGAGATTTGCCAGTTTATTCAAATGGTCAATATTGTGGTACTCGCAATAAATCTCTAAGGGTAGAGGGAATTAAAGTTTGGATAGAATTTAAGAGTTAACACTTAGGGCTCAGTATTTAGACTTTTTTAAGATGGCAGAAACAGGATAACTATTCCTCTAAATATTCTGCCTATTTTGTTTGTAAGCTTGAAGGAAATGATCATTTTATATTAATAGAGTTGTTGGATATAGAGGATAAAATAATTCAAGAATAAATTGAGAAGAAAAATACTAAATATAGAATAAGCTTTAAAAGAAGATGATTGAAAATAGCATTCACACTGATTAAACTGTGAAGTATTTGAATCTAAGGAGTGAAGTATTTTTATTGAGTGTATGAGCAAATATTGCTGGAAAAACATTGTGGACAGTTATAGGAGTTGAAGAAACATTTTTAAATTTATGGGTTGAAAATACAGGAGGTTCCGACCTGAGCAGTTTTTTTCAAATTGTGATAGTTTTGTTTAGGGTAAGTTTTCTGTTCAAATTTTTTCACAAAAACCCAATCCTTTATTCTAAAGTAACTACAACGCATAGTAATAATGCTTCTGTCCATTCAACTACAGCGCCGTAAGTGTCGCCAGTATGACCGCCCAAATAACGGTTAAACCAAGCACCTGTTAGTAGAGCGATCGCTATTCCTCCTATTGCCATTCCACAAGCTACCAACCAATTTTGAGGATCTAATAAAGTAAGAATTCCACTCATAAGCAGTAATAAGAGTATTCCTAGTAAAAAATCCAAAATAGAATATTTTGCTTTTTTGTGAAATGCTCCTTTTCCAGTAGGTTTAAGATAGGGGTAACAAGCGATCGCTACTAACTGACCCCATCTCCCCCAACCTGCTATTCCCATTAGTATTAAAAGGCGATCGCTGTCTAAATCTGTTAAAGCTGTAATTTTGATGAGTAGTAGAGCGATCGCTGCCATTGCACCAAAAGCTCCTGTAGCGCTATCTGTCATTACTTCGAGTCTTCGTTTTTTTTCTGGTACCGCTAACCCATCAGCAGCATCCATTACCCCATCCAAATGTAAACCGCCAGTTAAAGCAATTCCAGATATAATCACTACAGTTGATCTAGTGAGTACAGGCATTCCTAAAGAATGTAATCCTATATCTACTAAACCTTGAATACCTCCAAGTATCAATCCGATCAATGGAGCTAAACGAGCAATACCGTGAAAATCTAAATTCCAATCATGGGGAATTGGTAAACAGGTGTAAAAAGCAATTCCAGCCATGAACTTGGCAAGAGTTTCTCTAATTAGTTGCATCAATATTTACCGTCGCAAATTTATGATTTATGATCCTGAAGTTGGTTGAAGACTCGCCCTCTTCTATAAGGGAGCCTCATAGCGGGAAAACCGATCAACCAAATCAGTTTTGACAAGTTTTATACTATTTTACTCAAAAATTTGGTTTAAAGCCTCGCCTATAGCCGTAGGACTTTTTAATTGTATTTTTTTTTAACATATGTTATAATTATATTTAATAGCTAATGTTAGGTAAAAATAGAATTAGTTGTTGATTAATGGTTCAGGTGTCAAGTGTCAGGTGTCAGATTTAAAAATTAAATTGATAACACCTTGCTCACTAATCCATTAATTTGTGGCCAGATATTTGATCTATAACTAATTATCCAAACATGATCTTAAGTTGACAAAATAAATTTTCTATAGTAAAGAATATTTGGCTAATTGTTAACATTAAATTTATAATCTGTGCAAAAATTTGAAGAATGATACTAAAGGATATATAGCCAAACTCAAAAGTTAAAAGTTAAAAGTAATCTCTGACTAGGTTTCGGGATTTAGCAATGTTTTAAACTCAATTCGTAGTGCTTGTTATTGATTCATATTCAGAGAAACTGTGCCAAAATTGGAACAGGAATAGCAATATCTTACAACTGAGAATAAAAAAATTGTTCTGATAACTGTCTACTAAATTAGAGGCTTTTGCTATATGAGTTCCAACAATTTTGACCACAAGGTATCTGCACCTTGCATAATTGACAATGGCATTATTGTCAACAAACGTGATATGCAAAGACTATTAATAGATTTAGGCAGAGTTAAGTACATCCATACTCAAGATGGCCAAATTCAAAGCCAAGGAGAAGGATATATACTAGAAGTATTTGCCGATCATCAACGGTCAACTTTAATTGCAAATCACTCAATATATTTGAATGTATTTAGTTTTGACTACCTAGAACTGAGGAGGTCCCCATGTCAAGAAACTTATTTTAATTTTTTTAATGAAGGACGTCAGTTAAGGCTAATTCCGCTATCAAACCCCTTGCAAGAAGAAAATAGCAGAAACATTAATGCTGCAGCTTTTGATGCAGTAATGGATCAAGTCTTGTCATCTAACTGGGATCTAGAGTTAGATGATGATTGCCCATTTTAAGGAGAAAGGAAAAATATAAGGGATAGGAGATGTTTATTGAACTAAGAAGGGGCGAAAGCGCGAAGTTAAATTCTTGCTATTGTAAATTTAAGAGAGGTAAGAATATCTGAAGCGCCCTGGTGAAGTAAGATTAAAATCAGAAGGAGCAAAGGTACAAAGGGTTGAAGGCGTGAAGGCGCGAAGTTAAAATCAAATTTTGGCTCTGACTAAATTTCTCATTCTAGAGAAAATAGGTGAAATTTTCTCGCTTACTAAAATCTAAGATCGATCTTATGTCCCAAAACTTTTCCTTTAATTCTCAGGCTCGTTGTAGCTATACAAAAGCTCGTGCAGGTATTTTTATAACTCCTCATGGGAGTATAAATACACCTAGATTTATGCCTGTGGGAACCTTGGCAAATGTAAAAACTCTCACACCTGCTCAGTTAGAGGCGGCAGGTGCGCAGATGATCTTGGCAAATACTTATCATCTTCACTTACAACCAGGAGAAAGTATTGTTGCTGGTGCTGGTGGGTTACATAAATTTATGGCTTGGAATAGGCCAATATTAACTGACTCTGGAGGATTTCAGGTATTTAGCTTAGGAGATATCCGAACTATTAGCGAAGCAGGAGTTAAGTTTCGCTCTCCTCATGATGGTAGCATGATTGATTTAACTCCAGAACGCTCGATCCAAATTCAGAATGAATTGGGAGGGGATGTAATTATGGCTTTTGATGAGTGTCCACCTTATCCAGCGAGTTGGGAAGAGGTGGAGTTGGCAACAAATCGCACTTATCGATGGTTGCAGCGTTGCATAGAGGCTCATCAACGTCAGGATCAAGCTTTGTTTGGTATTGTTCAAGGTGGTGTTTATCCTGAACTTCGTTCTATAGCAGCAAGGCAGTTGGTAGATTTGGATCTGCCTGGTTATGCTATTGGTGGGGTAAGTGTAGGAGAACCAGGCGAGTTAATAGATCATATTGTGAAGGTGACAACTCCTTTCTTGCCAGAGGATAAGCCTCGTTATTTGATGGGAGTTGGCACTTATAGGGAAATGGTACGGGCGATCGCTGAGGGTATAGATTTATTTGATTGTGTGATTCCTACTCGTTTGGGGCGACATGGGGCAGCATTAGTGAGGGGTGAGAGGTGGAATTTGAAGAATGCTAGGTTTAAGGAAGATTTTAGACCACTTGATGAGTTTTGTCCTTGTTATTGTTGTCAAAATTTTAGTCGAGCTTATCTGAGTCATTTGGTTAGAGCAAAGGAAGCTTTGGGTTATACTCTTTTGTCTTTGCATAATGTTACAGAATTGATTAGTTTTACCCAACGTATTCGGGATGCTATTTTGAAAGATAGGTTTATTACGGAGTTTGGTAGTTGGCTAAGATAGTTGAAGTGAGATTCAAAACCATAATCAAAGACTTTGGAAATTACGGTTTGGTTTTAGCCTTGTCAAGTAGTAAAATTAACCACCAGGACTTACACAAAAAAGCAGTCAAAAATAGGCTCAAATATATATAACCAGAGGCTTTTACTTGAAAAAGGTATGATTCCTTTATCACCAAGGGTTCTAGTCTCTTTTAGATTTTTGATGCAATTTCCTTGTCTACAGTGACTTTCAAGCATTTTTCTGCCCCAAAAAATGTGTAAGTCTTACTACTCAGTTCAAAAAAATGTACCAACGGAAAATTATTCATAGAAATTGGGCTTTTCTAAGCAACTCCATAGGTAAAGATATCAAAACTCTAACTAATGAAGAAGAGGGTAGAAAAAAAAGTTTAGTAGGTAGATGCCAAAAAGGAAAGTGCCAGTTTTTCGGTGCAAAAAGCTAGTATTTTGGGCTGACTATGGCCTCAAATTCAGGGGTTGCTGAATCAAGGGATAAATTCTATTAGTCCGGGAATTGAAGTCTGACTCATTAGATCGCAAGCCACTCCACCCATCCAATAATGAGCAGCAGGAGCAACCGGAATAGGTTCTTGAAAAACATCAATACCCCATTTTTGACAGACATTGATAATATTGGGAAATCTGTCGCGAACGCGGTCTGAGTCAATGGCTCGCAAGTCCAAATAAACATGAGCATTGGTAGGCTTGGTAGCAGTTTTGTGCAAATGATGGAAAATAGCTCTACTGACAACATCTCTAGGAGCTAACTCTCCAGCCGGATGATACTCAAAGGCAAAGCGGTTTCCCTTATTGTCTATTAGGTGCGCTCCTTCTCCACGAACAGCTTCACTAATGAGAAAACGAGGTGCTCCTGGTTTAATTAAGGCAGTAGGATGAAATTGGAAAAATTCCAAATCTCGCAAAACTGCCCCGGCACGCCACGCTATAGCAATTCCATCCCCCGTACTCACCTCAGGATTAGTAGTTTGGGCAAATATTTGACCGCCTCCACCTGTTGCTAAAACCACTACAGAGGATTTTAACCACTGGATTTTACCTTCGTGAAGAAGACTAATACCTTGAACCCGAGCCTTTTGTGTGGCTAACCACAAATTTAATGCTACTGCCTGGGAAATTATCTAAATATTTGGACGTTCTTGAGCTTCAATAACGAGTGTATCAATAATAGCTCTACCTGTGGTATCTGCTGAATGAAGCACCCGGGGATGAGAGTGAGCAGCTTCGAGAGTCATTGCCAGTTTTTTTCCTTTGCGGTCGAAGGCAACTCCCATTTCTACTAGATGAGCGATCGCCTTGGCAGCATTCTCCATATTATTAGTCATTGACTTTCAATAACAGGACTTACGCAAAGACACTATCTAGAAAAACCAGGAAATAGAATCAAGCCAACTTCACTAAGAATATGCGCTATATCAGAATAAGTCAAAGTTTAGATCAAGCACTCATCAACTTTAGTTAGCGCCATCTGACGCTGCCATTTTTCTTTGATGGTCTGATAATCATTGTAATATTCTTCTGGATTAAATCCTGGCAATATTTCAAAAACATCTATTTCTTGCCATAGAGGTTGTAAACTTTCAATGACTGCCATAGATTGAAAAACAATTTTTTCTGGTTTTAACCAATATTGTTTTTCTTCATGGGTGACATTAGGACGCAACTTATTTTCATTACCTGTATCTGTGGTACTAACATTAATAAAACGTCCCCTAATTAATCCTTGCCACTCTTCTGACTTAGCTAAGTCTTTGATATATTGGCGTAAAGTATCCTTAGCATAAGTATAAGAATGCCAAAATGGGATTTTGTATTTATCACTAATGGAACCAAAACCACAAAGAGCGAGGGTTGTTTTTCTCCCTCGCTGATGTTCTTCATTAAGTTTTTCTACTAAAGGGTTGACTACGTTAACAAAAGTATGATAGTTCGATGAGAATACTTCATCATCTATTTTGTGCCGCTCCTGGTTTAGGTGTGGTAGAGACTTGAGGTCTTCGTATTTAAATTTACCTACACCATGCACCAATATTAAATCATTAACCTCACTAAGGTCTAATTGTTTGATCGCTTCCCTAGTTCTTTTTTCATCTAACAGATCGACTTTAAATTGTATAACATCGGTTGTTTCTAAATGGCTTCGGGAAAGAGCCACACATTTTGTATTTTCTTGTTTTAAAAAGTGTTTGAGGTAGCAAGATCCAACAGCGCCTCCTGCACCGGTGACAATTGCTAATTGAGTATTCATCAAATTTTTTGCCTCTATTTTTTATGTTGGTATCTTCAAAAAGAATTATATTATTTTCATTTAATAAAAGTAGGATTCAACATCTAGGTCTAAAATTTTAAAATTTTATTTCAAACGCCAAATTCTACCTTCATTTCTAACAATAAGCCCTCGGCGATAAACATTTAGAAGGGTATTTAAAACTCTCTTAAACCTTTCGGTTTATAGAAACTAGTGATTTCAACTAGGACTGCTAAAAGCTAATAGCTAGTTAAGTGAATCAGCTTCTAAAGCTTAATAGTAGAAGCAATAAATGCACCACGTTCGGCCATTGTATATAACCCTACATGATGAGATATTTTCTGTGGATGAATAGCAGTTTTGGGTAAGCCTTTCTCGGCTGCCATTTGTGCTGTCATATCAAAAGTAGCACAACCTTGATCGTATACAGCCACATCTTTTAAGGTAGGCGCTAAACCATGATTGCGTACTGACAGAATAGTAACAACAAAGTCCATGACACAGATATCAGTACAAATTCCAACTACAACAAGGGCCTCAAGCTTATTCTTATTTATCCAATCCAACAATACATTACCTTGGGTATCTATGTCAATAGAACCTATAAATCCATTAATACAATCCTTAAAAACCAATGTTGCCAGGGGGTTATCGTGTAACCATTGAAGTTCGGGAACGAGTTCTTCTTCTCCCGTACCCTTTTCACAATGTGGTGGATAAGGAGGCTCGGGTTTTCCTGGTTCATGGGTATCTAAAAAGGCTAATACAGGCCAACCTTTTTCTACAAAAGTACGAGCTAGGCGATCGCTTTCCGAGACCATTGTAGCGATTTGTTCGTTTGGCTCTTGGGGGGCTAATGGTCCAAAACCAACAGTGCAAAAACCATTAAGTACATCTACGACTATGAGTCCGGTAGGGCGATCGGCTATAATATAGGGCTGTGGATCAATAGGTAAAGCAGCTTGAATGGTTGCTAAACTAGTATCAGGAGTAGCTAGAGTTGTAGTCATATTTATTTTAATCCTTATTTTTTCAAGAGATTTTCTGTTCAAATCTCATCAGTTTTGAATCGGGAAGGACTAATTTTTTGTTAGTACTTATAGTTATTTTAATTTAGATTAAGACAAGTATTTCTTGCTATAACTCGCGTTTCAGCAGAAAAAGTTTTCCATCTCTTTTTGCAATGACTATAACTATTAAATCATAGCGTCCTTAGCCATAAACTTGGTATAGAACCCTAACCCATTCTAGGAGGAGAGATTAGGGTTGCTATATAACTTTGAAAGTCTACATAAAAAGATGTTTATTTTGATGAAAGCGCTGCCGTGCCTGCAAAAAATCCCAAGAAACACAGGCTATTTCCAGATGTCGATTACCTGTAAAAGCTTTCCGTCCATGCATAATCCTGGAGTCATTCATCAACAGAAGGTCTCCCGGTTCTAGACTAAAGCAGTATTCATAAACTGGATTTTTTACATATTGAAAGAAGGTTATGTAAGCTGCATAAAATTCCTCCATTTGATCGAATGGTAATTTCCAAGTGTAGCTGTGAGAGTTGGCAAAATTGATTCTAGTCACTTTTCCATATTCATCTAATTCTAATATAGGCTGAGTTCTGGAATAAAAGTATTGCCATTTTGTGTACACCTGTTTGAACTGGATGGGAGTTTGAGTCAAAATCTGAAAATAATCCGGATGTTGCTGACGAAAATCATCCACAACTCGAAAACCGTCTACGATCAGCGACTCCCCACCAGAAGCACTATTTTCTACACAATACAAGCTGGTGAGCAAAGGTGGAGTGTGCCAATAAGTATAGTCAGTATGGAAGCTCATCGCATTACCAGTCTCTGCTAAATCCTTTCCTTCATTTGTAGTCTTTGATGGTGCGAACAATCCGTAGTCACCGTTGTAAATTGGCCCAATGGATTCTATTGTAGCCTGCAAATCCTTGGCTGGTATATTATGGAGTACGGTGAATCCGAAAGTAAAAAGCTGCTCGAGCCACAATTCGGGATTGGATGAAAGAGCTTCCTGCAACTTTGATATATTTGCTTCTATCCAAGCTTTATCCCATAAAAATTCCTGGTTCTGAGAATTAGATTCAGAGTCTTCATTTTCATTATCCTGCTCTCCGTCATCGTAAGCGTGACTCAACAACCAAGATATTGAGAATGTACTTTTGTGAGGAGGATCTTCGTTCCAAATGATAGTCAGTTCCCCATCTTTCTCTTCTACAGATAATGGTTCAGGGCATAAAGTATGCTTCATTTCATATAGTTTCTGAAAAGAAGTTGGATGACGAGATTTTGGAGATAAGCAATTATCCCGCAACCAAACATAGTGAAAACGTTTGCCTTTGACTGTAAGAAAAGTCTTATTTAAAGTTGCTGTACTCTTCATGGAAAACTCCTATTTTTTTAGTTGTTCAAAATCAAAAAATACAAATTAATCAGAACTTATGCAGAAACTGGGTTGATGAAGTAAATCTCCTGGTTTTAATAGCAATATCAGAGGAATAAACCTGTTTTTTTTGGTTAGTTTTTGTAAATCCTATTAATTTAAATTTTGACATTCATCTATCATAATTTCCATTAATTTTGGTGGCATACGCTGATAAGATAAATCTAATTGTTGATATTCTTTCCAAAGCTTGTGATATTCATCTTTATCTAAACGCGCTTCTTGAGTGTAGCAATTAATTGCTTTCCCAGTAAATCCTTTTTCCAGACATTTTTCTAAAGCAACTTTTGTCTCTTCAATTTCACCCACACATTCAAAAGCATTATGAGCTTTTAGCCCCATTAGTTGTCGATAATAAAGCTGTAGTTCAGGTTTATCAAAAAGATTTTCTTTGTTTAAAACTTGTTCAATTTCATTTGCCTGTTCTGGAGTTAGATAAGCCATATAGGATAAATAAACATAAGCACATTTAGGACAGGATTTACACCAAGGCGGCTTAGTATTACAAGAGTAAACTAATTTTAAATCGCCTTTTTTAACTTTGTGAGCCAAAATTCGATATACTAATATATCAGAACATGGTTTTAGTAAACTAAAGACTACTAAATTACTAATAAATTCTTCTTGAATATACTTTTCATAAACTTCTTTACACTCGGTACTTTTACACCAAGCATGATTAATATTTTGATTCCCTACTGTCACCTGTTCCCTATCAGCACTTTTTTCATTGCCATAACATAATTGCGTATATTTCTCTTGCAGAATAATAGGCAAAATTCCAAACATTCCATAAGCTAAGGGTAAATCTTCATAATTTCTAATATCAGAAATTTCTAAATTTTCTACGCGATGAAGTTGAGCTGCTGGAGAATTTAGGAATGACTCAATAATGTACTGACGGTGAACTTTTTCCGGTGGATTTTTAAGTTGATAAAGATGCTGTTCATGCATTTCAAACAACTTGTTTTGATTAGCATGAGTATGTAAATTGATGCTAAAACTATCAAAAGGAATATGATTATCGTCTAAAATTATAGCCATTAACAGGCTATCTTTGCCACCACCATTGCCAACAAGTAAGGGGATTTTTCCAGGAATAATAGTTACTGCTGAATTTTTTATAAGAGTAATATCCTGATGAATAATTTTAGTTCCTTGATAATCTAAATTATTTGTTTCATAACGCCACTGTCCTAAACATTCTTCGACGCTTAAATCCCAAATATTTTGTAGATTACTTGTCCAATATTTACTATATTTTCCTAAGTCAAGGTGAGTCGGTTTTAAACTTAATATCTTTAATCCATGAAATAACAAAATATGGAAATAAATTTTCTCCATGTATTCTTGAGTATATTCTGATTCTAGCTGATGAAAGTCAACTGTTGAATACCAAAGAGTAGTTGTAAAAGTTATTTCGTTGTATTGGTAAAGCAAGGTCAAATTATGTTTTGACCGAGTACAATCAACAAGTTTTAAGACAATATTCATTCTTAATATTCTCAATTTTTTGTAATATTTTGTTCTTCAATATTAAGTACAACTTTTCCAAAGAAACCTTTACTTTGAAAAAATTGTTGAGCCTCTTTTATTTTAGATAACTGAAAAACTTGAGCAACCAGAGGTTTTAATAAATCTGCTTCTAGGTATCTAACTAACCTTTGAAACACATCTGATTCTAGGCGTGTTGCTCCAATCATCTCTAAATCTTTGTAAATCAAATCTCGTAAATCTAGAGAAACCATTGGATTTCGAATCGCTCCACAGGAAACGTATCTTCCTCTTGGCTCAAGAGATTTAATCATCAAATTAAAATAATCTCCTCCGACGACATCTAAAGCAACAGTAATTTTATGTTGAGCTAAATTAGACTCTAATAAATTATCTCGTCGATAAACATAATCTGCATCTAAATCTTTAGCAAAAGCTTCTTTATTAGCTCCAACAATAGCAATAACTTTTGCTCCCCTAATTTTACTTAATTGAATTAAAGCACTACCAACACCACCAGAAGCCCCTATAATTACCACAGTATCTTCCGCTGTAATTTTTCCTTTAGTAAGCATATTTTCTGCTGTCGAATAAGAACAGGGAAATGTAGCTAATTCAATATCAGAAAGTGAAGAATTAATTGGATAAACATTAGTAATAGGAACTACTGTATATTCAGCAAAACCTCCATCTAATTCACTGCCAATATATTGATAATTATTAGGACTTTCACTACGAATCCAACTATCAACTATAACCCTTTGTTGGATAAATTTAGAATCTACATTTTCCCCAATTTCTATTACTTTCCCAACGATATCAGCACCTTGTATTCGAGGAAACTGGGTACCATGTTGTGTCCAGCAAGCAGAATGATTGGGGTCATTTTCTGTGTTATCTTGGAGGATAGCTTGAAAATTATCCTCTGCAGCATACCAGCCAGTGCGAGTATTAATATCTGTATTATTTACCGAACAAGCTCCCACTTTAATCAAGACTTCTCCTGGTTTTGGAGTTGGTTTAGGAACTTGAGTATAGACCAGTTTTTCTGGTCCACCAAATCCAGTAAGAATAACCGCATTCATTAAATGAGTCATTGTTTTTGCTTATTCTACAAATTCCTTCAGTAATTAACGATTAATAATTACCTCTCACTTTTAGGGAAAAGATTTACTAAAAAGGAAAAAAAAATATTTTTTCCCCTTAAAAAGGGAGGCTTTTAACCTGAATTATTACAGCAATTTCGGAGGGGCGTAAGGTACAAAAATTCATTTAGTAATTTTGGCAACACAGCTTTCGAGCCGGCAACAAGTGGGATACTTTTCTTACAAAGATAAAGATTAATTTTCAACTGTACCTTACCATCCTCATGGGTTCCTATAATTATTAATTATTCTGTAACCTATTGCGCACTTTCATTAAAATCTCTCCCAAACGATTTTTACCACTCCCATCTTTACCACATCCCCAATAATAATCTTCAGGAGCGTTTTCTACTATTAACTCATCCTTGGTACTCAGAAGAATTTCGCCAATATCTTTATGGCTTTGAAATTTACAAAGTAAACCTCGCTCCATCACATCCTCTTTTATTTCCTCCCAGTCTTTGCGGAGGGGACGACTACGCTCTCGTCCCATTTTAGCAGCACCTGCAGGAGTTTTAGCCCATCTAATTTCTTCAAGATGCTGAACCCCCAAAAATTTTTGGGCTTGGAAATAATGCTCTGAAGTTGGCCACCAAAGTCCATCTAGTTCAAAACCGTGGGGGGAAAAGTTGGAGAAACAACCATAAGGCTGTTCTGTTTCATCAAAAAAGTAAATAGTCATTTTGGTTATCAGTTATCAGTTAGCCTCCTTCGGAGGAACTTCGTTAATATAAACTTGAGCTTCAGCCAAAAGTTTGAAGTACTGAAGTTTATTTTTTTGTCCTTAATTTTTCTCCAGCAAACGGAAGTGTAAAATCGCCCATTGCATATATCCCTGTTCGTAACGTTCGATCCAAGGTTGAATGCTATCTAAAGTTTTATCTACAAATTCCGTTGATGTCAGTTTTACTACTTCATTGTACCTTTTCTGTACTTCTTCCCTAAAACGCCGATAATGGATCGCTACATTTTGCGAAAGGTCAATAAAATTTAATTCCTCAAAACCTAAATCTTTTAATGTTTGACTGTAAAAGCGGTAAGATCCCATGTCACTTATCCCCAAACGGTCAAAAGCAGTTTGCAATGCTCCTGGGGGAAAAGTTTCACTCTCCATGGGGTCAGTAAAAATAAATTCGCCCCCTGGTTTTAAAATTCTCTTGATTTCTTGAAAAACTAGACAGCGATCGCCACTATGCAAAATAGCATCTTGAGACCAAACAATATCAAAAGAGTTATTTGGGTAGGGAATATCCTCAAAGCTTCCTTGAGTTATTTCCACCAAAGGATCTAAGTTTTGTTCTTGGTTGAGTTGGCCATTGCGTTGATTTTGCAATTGGCTTAAGTTGAGACAACATACAGAACAGCCGTAGGTTTTAGCTAAATACCTAGCTGCCCCTCCATATCCTGCTCCGAGGTCAATGACTCGGGAATTTTGGTCTATTTTTTTCAGAGTTTGGGCGATAGTTTTTACTGTACTCAGGGAAGCATCGTGGATAGGTTCATCTGGTCTAGTGTATATTCCATAATGAATATGTTCCCCACCCCAGATGGCAGCATACAATTTGTCGGTTTCTGTACTATCATAATATTTTTGAGCAATTGTTACTGCTTCTGTCATTTATCTTCTATTTAAAGTGGATAGTAAAAAGTTTTTAAGTTATTTTCCTAGTAACCATATCACAAGTTGGAAAGATAATTTTTTTTAAATTAGGACTTAGGCAAAGGCACTTATTGTAGTGTAAATATCTTAACTGGAGCCAAAAATACAACCTAGTATACCCATACTGCCTAATTTCTGTAAGAAGATTCTGTATTTCCAGCCTCCTCCCGAACACGAGGTACTAATAACTGAAATGACCATTACTATGTAGTACTACCCCTAAATCTTAATTATACATGGCAAAGTTTTTAGTATTGTTTAAGTACTTGAAAAATATCTACTCAAATTTAAGTTTTTGACTAATTAGAGTTTGCGTATTAAATCCAAAAGTATTGACTCATATTGGTCTTAACCTTTTTTTTTTGAAAAAAGCGCCTGGTTTTTGCTCCAACAAGGATGAAAAAGTTAGTATTTTGGGCATTCCCATGGCAGAAAAATAAAGGGACAAACATATCCGACTACCAACCTTTCCCCGACCGGGAGGGTTTAAGGGTGGGTACATTTCCTGTTATTCTGTAGGGACGCCTTTATGGAACATTCCTAGTTACTCTCCCGTTTGGAGAGTATCGGGGTGGGTTCCCTGCTCGTTAAAAGACTTTTTTTTTTAATTCTAATTGTATCAAACCCTAATTATAGTATAATTCATCAAACTATCTAAAGTAACTATAATTGGCCACTTAGTTACAAATAAATTACAGAGAAACTTAATTTAATAATGTTTGCAACTCAAACTCGAATCAACCAAAATTTTAATAGCATACCAGATGATTTGTTTGAAGCGATCGCCGACCTAAAGAAAGAATTAAATGCTGTTATTCTAGCTCACTATTACCAAGAACCAGATATTCAAGATATTGCCGACTATATTGGTGACTCTCTTGGCCTTTCTCAAAAAGCTGCTGAAACTGATGCAGATGTAATAGTTTTTGCGGGAGTTCATTTTATGGCAGAAACTGCGAAAATTCTTAACCCAAATAAACTGGTACTGCTACCAGATCTAGATGCAGGTTGCTCCCTCGCCGATAGTTGTCCACCAGAAGAATTTGGCAAATTTAAGGCGGCTCATCCTGATGCCATAGTAGTTTCTTATATTAATTGTACTGCTGCTATTAAGGCAATGAGTGATATTATTTGCACCAGTTCCAACTCTGTCAAAATAGTTAAACAAATACCAACAGACCAACCGATAATTTTTGCCCCAGATAAGAACCTCGGTCGCTATGTCATGGAACAAACTGGACGAGATTTGATTTTGTGGTCAGGCAGTTGTATTGTTCACGAGACATTCTCTGAGAAAAAGATTGTGCAATTAAAAATAGAACATCCTGAAGCTGAGATTATTGCTCATCCAGAATGTGAACCAAATTTATTGCGTCATGCCAATTATATTGGTTCGACCACTGCTTTATTAAAATATTGCCAAGAAAGCCAAGAGCAAGAATTTATTGTGGCAACTGAACCGGGAATTATTCACCAAATGCAAAAGAGAGAACCCAAGAAAAACTTTATTCCCGCACCCGCAATGAATAATTGTGCTTGTAACGAATGCCCCCACATGAGGCTGAATAATTTAGAAAAGCTTTATTTAGCAATGAAAAATAAGACGCCAGAAATTATGATTCCTGAAGAAACACGAGTAGCAGCATTAAAACCTATTCAAAAGATGTTGGAACTTTCATTCACATAATAAAAATGCTCTTCTCTGTCTCAAGAGAATTCTAGCAAATTTTTCCCAATGCCCTAATAACTTTTATTTGTGATTTAGTCGATTATTTTAGACAAAAAGTAGCTTGGTTGCATCAAGGCTGTGATATAGCTACCGTTAGGCTCCGCCAACACATCCAATTCCCTCTTATGAAGTCAACTAGATCTCAACTCTGTAACTATTACAGGACTTACGCTGGTGTAGTGCACCAGCGTAAGTCCTGTATTCAAAATTTTTCAATGTTGACTGAAGACCCTCTCTCTTGGCCAGGGGGCGAGGCATTTGGAAAACCAGTTAATAAGCGATCGCCCTGAACCAAAGTATGTAGTTTCCAATCATTAGAAGTTTTTGGATAATCACTGCGATAATGCCCACCTCTGCTTTCAGTTCGCCATGCAGCACTTTTAAGAATTAAATAACCCAAGTCTAAAATATTGAGTGTTTCTGCTGTTATCCGCAACTGCTCTTCAGCATTAGTCGAATTTAATTTTATCGTCTGGTTAGGCAAGAGATTAGCTAAAAACTTAACTATCTCAAAACTTGCTAAACTATCTCGCCAGCGCGCCACCTGATATAGTGCCTGACTTAATGACTCTCCTTTACGAGAAATTCCTGCACTTTCCCACATTAAACTTGGTAACATTTGTCGGATAGCCTCTATCTGTTCCATTTCCATATTCCAATTAGAACTTACCTGAAAAATATCAGCATCAGGTGCCACCAAATTTGGCTCAATTTCAATCTGAGATAGTTGAGAAGCAAATACTAAACATTCTAACAAAGAATTGCTAGCTAAACGATTTGCTCCGTGAACTCCTGTACTTGCTGTTTCCCCAATTGCATATAGTCCGGGAATTGAAGTCTGACTCATTAGATCGCAAGCCACTCCACCCATCCAATAATGAGCAGCAGGAGCAACCGGAATAGGTTCTTGAAAAACATCAATACCCCATTTTTGACAGACATTGATAATATTGGGAAATCTGTCGCGAACGCGGTCTGAGTCAATGGCTCGCAAGTCCAAATAAACATGAGCATTGGTAGGCTTGGTAGCAGTTTTGTGCAAATGATGGAAAATAGCTCTACTGACAACATCTCTAGGAGCTAACTCTCCAGCCGGATGATACTCAAAGGCAAAGCGGTTTCCCTTATTGTCTATTAGGTGCGCTCCTTCTCCACGAACAGCTTCACTAATGAGAAAACGAGGTGCTCCTGGTTTAATTAAGGCAGTAGGATGAAATTGGAAAAATTCCAAATCTCGCAAAACTGCCCCGGCACGCCACGCTATAGCAATTCCATCCCCCGTACTCACCTCAGGATTAGTAGTTTGGGCAAATATTTGACCGCCTCCACCTGTTGCTAAAACCACTACAGAGGATTTTAACCACTGGATTTTACCTTCGTGAAGAAGACTAATACCTTGAACCCGAGCCTTTTGTGTGGCTAACCACAAATTTAATGCTACTGCCTGGGAAATTATCTAAATATTTGGACGTTCTTGAGCTTCAATAACGAGTGTATCAATAATAGCTCTACCTGTGGTATCTGCTGAATGAAGCACCCGGGGATGAGAGTGAGCAGCTTCGAGAGTCATTGCCAGTTTTTTTCCTTTGCGGTCGAAGGCAACTCCCATTTCTACTAAATGAGCGATCGCTCTGGCCGCATTGTCCACCATAAACCTTACTGCTTCCTGGTCACATAAACCTACACCTGCTTTGAGAGTATCTTCTAGATGCAAGATGGGGTTATCCGCAGGATCAATGGCAGCAGCAATACCTCCCTGAGCATAGTTACTTGAACCCATGTTTATAGTATTTTTAGTAACCAAGGCGACTCGGAGATGAACAGGTAAACAAAGAGCCGCATAAAGTCCGGCAGCACCTGAACCTACCACTATAATGTCAAAGTGAGGAAAAATACTTGGAGAATTTAATCTTGGCATCTGTAAAAGTATATTTTTGTATAGAATAAATTCCTGTACAACATTTTTTGAACAAGTCTTTTCTAAAGTTGATTTTAGGGAATATTTATAATAGAAGTTACCCAAGCATATCAAATCACACACCATCTATAGTTAGTTTCCAGGCGCAGGTGCTCCGAACATGAAATACCTCACTAGGTATGGTGGTTATGCGTAAGTCCTGTATAACTAAAATGATGATCAGATTAATCAAGGCCCCTAAATAAAGAGGGGATAGAAAAGGAGATTGCTCAATTACGTAATTATTAGAGTTGTTTGGTTTGGGAAAAACTAAAAATGCTCAAAAGCTTACTCTTAAAAATTTTCATAATTTCAGACCTCAAAAGCACGCCTGGTAACCTGGACTTATTTTTGGCTTTAGCCATTTTTTTCCCTTAATTCCCAACAATTTTATTAAAAATATTATAATTCTTTTCTGAAAACTTGGCTACTTTTTTTAGGCTTTTTTTAGAGAAATAAGACTTAGGTCATGCTTCTATATATGGTGTATTTTGCTAATTATTTTAGATGTTTACACTACCATTAGTCTCTTGGCAGAAGTCCTAAGAAAATTTCAAGGCTTTGCATGATCTATTAATTTTGGCCAAAAAGAAAATATTTCTGCCCTAAGTACAAGACAAAAAAATTAAACAATTAATATTCTGGACGGTACAAAGTTCTCGGTAGAAAAAAAACACTCTCCGTTAAAAGTTAGGGAATGGTGCATACTAGTTAATGATTCTTAAATTTGACCAGCTAATAGTATTTCTCAAAACTAATACTATACTTACAATCGACATAAAAACATTGAATAATATGGTGTGTCTTGTTAAACTAGATATTCTGAAATCTAAGGAATCAAGGATAAAAAAACTAAACAATAGGAGTATAAATATTTATGGTTATATTGGTTATCATAAACTCTATTCAGGAGATTTTTTTTCTATGATTTTAGTAATTTAGATAATTTTTTTTTGGGGAAAAATTTTAGGATATATTTTCCCAGAATTACCCTAATAATTTACACATAATTTAAGTAGATAATTATGGATATAATCAATCATTAAGCCTAATAATTATTGAGAATATTATTTTCATACTTCAACTAATTTATTGTACATAAATTAACCAGATATAGAGGTTATGGTTACCAATAAAACAAAAGTTGAAGTAGATAATATTTGGAGATTTATCAGAAATTTTGAGACAATATTTAAAGAAATTATATTAAATATCAACCAGAATTTTGTAGCTTCATTAACAGGATGGCAGTTCATCATTAAGGCTTTAGCAAGACCTTATCAAATTTCAAGACAAAGCAAATCCCAAACTCTCTTTATAAGCGGTAAATACGTCTTTTTTTTAATCTAAACACTTGATAAAATGGTAAGATATTGCTATACGAAATACTTCTAAAGTTTTGTGATCATAACATCTTATTATACCCTCTGTTAACGGATGTTAGATAATAAATGTCTAAGCACTTGCATACTCAAATAAAATCCCTTTTAAACTGATTTTATATTCTCTCAGCCCTAGCCATTCCTTGGCTTCTCTATAGAAAACCTACACCTAATTTCTCTTAGTATAAGTAGACAATATCCACTGGGGAGTTACATATTTACTATCAATATTAGTAATATAATAGTTAATATCAGTGGCCTCAGAAACATTTTTAGTATTCATAACGATAGCTATAGTTTTTCGATCTGACATCCTAGATAGTTCTACTTTTAATATGGCTACCCACACCCCGCATTTTTTTTGTACTTAGTTTAACTAAGTTAAAAGCCTTTGGGGATATACTCTCAGCTAGTTTTTCTAATTTAATTTCCTCTTTAATATCATCCTGTTTTGGGATTTGGACTTTTCGATTTTTAGCTAATCCTCCTATATAAGTTAAATTTCTTTTCTCTAGTTGATTTAAGAATAATGTATTATTACCATATCCCCTATCAATTAACACAATTTCTGGTTGATATCCGGGCTGACAAACATTTGTCAACTAGAGATATTGCGCTCATCTGGTTTCTTAAACTTATTCTCGGTCTTTTTTTCCTATAGGTAAAGAATTTGCTTTTTGATATAAAGCTATATCTAAAGGTAGACTTTTTACTCCATCATCAAGATGAGTTATAACGACAACTATATCATTATCTGTTTTTCCAGTTTCTCCTATGTATTGTTGCCCCACTCCTGCAGTTAAATTACCACTTTTTCTATGTCCCGAGTCATCTATAATCACAACAAATGAACAAGAGGGTTTAGTTTGACGACATTGCCACATAACTTGAAGACGACGCTCATTGACAGCACCAATTGACCAGTTGGCTCCAACTAAGAAATGCCGTAACTTGTGGTATGATATATCTATAGTATTATTCGACATTTGAGACAAGTTTTTTCTTTGACTTTCTCAAGAGTAATCCTCCTATATAGTCTCTTAACCCAGTTGAGCGATCGCACCATCGATGGAAACAAGATAGTATGGTCACTGGATTTGTTTCTTTCATCGAACTTTTCCCGGGCAGTAATTAACGTAAAATAGTTGTCATATATATATAATACCCTTTTTTTTATGTTGTTTCACTAAATTCCCGATAATAATTCTGATTCTTGAAGCTTTTGCCCAAGCCCAGGGAATTAATCAGAATAATCAAGGGTTACTGGTACTCAATAGAGCTTGATAGCGGATCACAGATAAGTTAGAAATTCCGCCGGGTTTGTTTTTAAAGTTATTACCTACTTATTCTCCTAAACTATAGCCTGCAGAGAGGCTATGGATCTTACTAGACGAATCAATTATGAATAAAGTTTTTGATTCTTTAGAACAGCTGAAACAAGTAATTTGCGATCGCGCAGCGGAATAGAAATTAACCACAATATTCAGAACAACCCTCCTCTGGATCAGATTAACTTACTTCCTCACACTTGAGAAAAACATTTACCTTGCCATAGTGCTCGACTTAATTTTTTAGCTTTATTTTTAATTGCACTCATCCGTCTTCGTACAGTAAACTTGATTAATCTCTGGCTTTTCCCACATCCGTTAAACCAGAATATAGCCACAAAAGACCACAACATTTTTTTCCTAAATTTGACTTTAAATTTGACTTAGATTTTACAGTGGGAGCCAAAACTATTGTCTCATTAATAAACATACCTCAACCTTAGACTTTTAGTATTGATAGAACACAATAGTCTTTTGGCTGTAATTGTTTTAATATTTTCGTTTTAGGAATTATCCATAACGGTGTTGCTTTCCCTGTAACTTAGACGATCTTAAAAATAAAGGGAACTCCAACACTTGTAAAAAAATAGATTTTTCAGATAAATTCTCGGACATTTTTCCCAATGCTCAAGTATTCTATCTTTCTAGTGATAGAGAGTTTATCAATAAAGAGTAGTTAACTTAATTAATGATTGAACCTGAAACTCCTTTTTGACTAAAGTCAAAAGCAGATCATAATATTTGTGATGGGTAAAAGAGAATCTCAAACTCTTTCAGAAAAACAATAGGTTTGGGGCAGACAAGTGTATGTTTCAGCTTTACAGTTAGATGATGGAGAATTACTAATTGTGACTAGCAATGATTCAGCTTTCATAGCGCTCACATTTTATCCTCATTAATAGAGGAATGAAACACTGTTCAGGATGTAACACCAGAGAATTCAATTTGGAACCAACTCATTTTAATCAACTCGAAAGACTGAGTAAACTACTGCTATTAATGAGTTTGGATTTATAGTTGGGGAAGTTTAATTGGAGAATGGTTATATGAACAAATACCCTTAGAAATCAAAAAACACGATCCTAGGGCAAAAAGTATTTTTCCCTATAGGCTGGATCATTTACAAGCGATCGTTCTTGACATCAATTTCAAACAAAATGAATTTATTAATTGTTTAAATTTTTTGTCCTGTACTTAGCTAAAACTCATAGTTATACTTAAAAAACATGAACTTAAACTACTTGACAGTACAAAGTCCTGAGTGCATTGTAGAGTTTTTGAGTGTTAATCAAGATATTAAAAAAGCTTATCGTTAGTATTTACACCAGTTTATTTCTCAATCTAATTATATAACTGCTATAGTAGTAGCAGAGAAAAATCAAAACTTGAGTTTTTGACAGATAAATAATAGACATCTCCAAAAATTATCACTTCCCTTACTGTAACTATCTTTTGGGGAGCGATCGCCAGCTCCACCAGATAGTCATTTTTTACGGGCTTTATAGTATTACAGATAGTTACTGTTAGTTATTTACCATTTTTATCTAGTTTTTTATTATTTTTTTTAGAGCAAAATTTATGATTTATAATAATATTAATCCTCCTCTTCTTAATTTTACTAATCCACATATTTTTAAAATTACTTTTTCATAATTACTCTCTTTCAATCTCAATCTTTCTCGTGCCATTTTAAATATTTTTATCAGTCTTATTATCTGTTCTACAAATATTTATTCTTTTCTAAGTTTTTTTTTATTCTATTTCTTTACTTATTCTGATATTTTATGGCTTCTTTTTTTTTATTTGATATGTTAATCTTTGACCACTTTTATACCCCTTATATCCTTTAAATATTTTTTCTATATCCAACTTTTTTGTGTTTTTTTTGAATAACTTTGTATCACTTTCTTGACCTCTTTATCCTCCTATTAAATCTACTATTTTTTCTGCCTTTTCTGTGATTAATATTTTATTTTTAAACCTATAACTTTTTGGCTTTCCTAAATAATACTTTTTCTCTTTATCATCATGTTTTAGCATTTTCCTATCCTGTTCTGTACTATCAACTATAAATTATATTTCTGTCAAAGCCTCTTTTATCTATAAATATTCGTTTTCTTTTCCCGAGAATTCCT
>ENA-UENU01000042-UENU01000042.1-marine-metagenome-genome-assembly--contig:-NODE-42-length-38570-cov-166.266653_pt1 | contig 38570 bp, 24 predicted proteins | sample MGYA00237877_ERZ529326 | MGnify/ENA primary metagenome ERZ529326 (study PRJEB26372, sample SAMN05368344) | marine metagenome | biome: cultured habitat; feature: ocean water; material: water; isolation... | reverse complement strand
AATCAAGAAAAAGCCAAAAATGCTGAATCAGAATTACAAAAAACTCGGGAAAAATTAGAAAATACTCAATCACAAAGAGACGAAATTTCCCAGCAATTAACATCTACCCAGTCTCAACTTCAGCAAAATCAAGAAAAAGCCAAAAATGCTGAATCAGAATTACAAAATATTAAAACAGAATTAGATAAATCTCACTCCGAGCTACACGATATACGAGAAGAATTAGAAATTACTCAATTCCAATTAGATGAAGTACAAGCAGAATTAGAACAATCTCAATCTCAGTTATCCAAACATCAGGAACAACTCAATACCTATCAATCCCAACTTAAGCAAACTAAAAAAGAACTAGAAACAACAAAATTAAAACAGGAAAATCAGGAAAAAATATTACTAAATAAAAATACAAAAAACTATGCAGCTCATATCAAAAATCTGGCGAAAATACTCGCAGAAACAATCCAAGATTAATATAATATAACTACGGAAAAGTTATAATAAAAATTAATCTATAAATAAGTTTTAAGCCTTAGTATTATCCTAATAAAAGTGCTTATTGGTATACTGATCAACTTTATTAATGACAATTTAAATTAGGAGATTTTTTTTAGCAAAAAAAATCCCTAAACATTATCTCCTACTATTTACCTCTTTTTTCCTTATTTTAAGATTATGAAAACAGCATTAATTTCAGGAATTTCCGGTCAAGATGGTTCCTACTTAGCTAAATTGTTACTCGAAAAAGGTTACAATGTTTGTGGCACTTCCAGAGATGCTCAAATGTCTACCTTTAAAAACTTATCTTATTTAGGTATTCGTGAACAGATAAAGTTAGATTCTATGTCTTTAAATGACTTTAGAAGTGTCTTACAAATATTAACCAAATATCAACCAGATGAAATTTATAATCTAGCTGGTCAAAGTTCAGTAGGTTTATCTTTTGAGCAACCTGTAGAAACACTAGAAAGTATCGCTACTGGTACATTGAATTTATTAGAAGCAATTCGTTTTATTGGAGAAAAAATTAAACTATACAATGCTAGTTCCAGTGAATGTTTTGGGGATACAGAAGGTCAAACTGCGACAGAGATTACTCCATTTCGCCCTAGAAGTCCTTACGCTGTTGCTAAATCTGCAGCTTTTTGGGAAGTAGCAAATTATCGAGAAGCTTATAATTTATTTGCTTGTTCTGGAATTTTATTTAATCACGAATCTCCTCTCAGACCTCAACGTTTTGTTACTCAAAAAATTGTCTCAGTTGTTTCTAGAATTGCTCAAGGTAGTAAAGAGAAATTATCTTTAGGAAATATTTCAGTACAAAGAGATTGGGGTTGGGCACCAGAATATGTAAAAGCAATGTTTTTAATGTTACAGCAAGATAAACCAGATGATTATATAATTGCTACTGGAAAAACTTATTCTTTGCAGGATTTTGTATTAGAAGCTTTTGCCGCTGTAGGATTAAATTGGCAGGATTATGTAGAGATAGATAAGGGTTTATATCGTCCTACTGATATTTTTGTTAGTAAGGCAAATCCAATTAAAGCTGAACAAAAATTAGGATGGAAAGCAGATTATAAAATGCCAGATGTTGTGCGGATGATGCTTAAGGATAGAATGGCTAATTTAGAAATTATTGAAAGTCGTAAAAAAATAAAATAATAAAGGCAAACAATCAGCATATTTTTAGTGATATGTAAAAAATAGATTGTTGTTAGTATACAATTTTTATTTTTCGTTAAAATTAAGATAAAATATTTTACTGGCATTCATTTAATAATAATGTATATATCAATTAATTTCAGGCTTATACTAAATAAAAATAAAACTGTATATAAATAAAATTATTTGCCAAAAATTTTGACCTAAATAAAGTATTATTCATAGTTTTTATTAGATGCATATACTAATATATACCTGCTATAAACCATATTTATAATAACATTATGATTAAGAAGAATTATACAAAAACAAAACAATACCTTTATAAAAGGCGATCGCTTAACTATAAATGAGTTTAAAAAGCTCTATTTTAATAAGTTTAGGAGAATAAAAAAATCAGGAAAGATGAGTATAAACTAGACAGTGGGAGTTTATGAGAATAACTATTGCCAGCTAAAGCTTTTAGTGATCATTTTAGAGTACTACAAAAAAATTTTAGAAAATTGATAAAATTAGAATCCTTTACTGCCAATAGTTTTTACTTGAGCTGATAGCTAATATATAAACGCTTAAAGCTATAGATAGACTATTATTTTACCAATATTTCTATTATGATAATTATGCAACTTTACAAAAGTTTATAAAATGAACGTAATTACATCAAACCCAACTTTAGATAACCAGCTAAGGCAGTATAACTGGAGTTGGAAAAACCATAATATCCAATATACCATGATGGGAACTGGACAACCTTTACTATTAACCCATGGTTTTGGTGCATCCATAAATCACTGGCGTAATAATATCCCTCTCCTCGCTAAATCTGGTTACCAAGTATTTGCCCTGGACTTACTAGGATTTGGAGCATCTTCTAAGCCTTCCATAGATTATTCAATGGAACTCTGGGAAGAACTAATATACGACTTCTGGAGCGCACATATTCGCCAACCTACTGTCTTTGTAGGCAATTCAATAGGTGCATTACTCAGTCTAATGATACTAGCGAGTTACCCAGAAATTGCCACAGGAGGAATTCTCATTAATTGTGCAGGAGGTTTAAACCATCGACCCCAAGAATTAAATCTGCCCCTAAGATTCATCATGGGGATGTTTACCAAATTAGTAAGCTCCCCAGTTTTAGGACCATTTATTTTTAACCAAGTCCGTCAAAAACATCGCATCCGTAATACTCTCAAACAAGTCTATATAAATAAAGAAGCTGTCACAGAAGAATTAGTAGAAATAATTCATCGTCCCTCTTGCGATGCTGGAGCCCAAAAAGTTTTTGCTTCAATTCTCACCGCACCGGCTGGACCTCATCCCTCAGAATTGTTACCAAAAATTAAAGCTCCATTGTTAGTGATCTGGGGAGAAAAAGACCCTTGGACACCAATATCTGGTGCCCAAATTTATCAAGACTTAGCAGACAAAAGTGGAGTTATTCAATTTGAACCCATACCAAACACAGGTCATTGTGCCCATGATGAAAGGCCTACAATAGTTAACTCTTTGATTTTAGATTGGTTAGCTAAAATGATTAATATGTAAAACTTATAAAATTAATAAAAAAAAATATATTAATAGTCGTGACAAAATTAACTTAGTAAGTTATAATATTAGTCGTGTGAGGAGCGAAATCAGCGAGAGCATCGAGACGAAACACGGCCAGTCGTCGATGCTCTTTCTGAATAATAATTTTAAATTCTGTTAAAAATCTCTAGTAAAATTCAGACACTATTGTTGTGTCACATCTCTTTTAATTTTTGTTAAACATTATCAAAAAGCGGTCATTTCTAATGACCGCTTTTTGAAATTTAAATTTCAAATAATTTAAATTAATCGAGATACATCTATTGGGAATTGTAGCTTTCTAACTCTGTTGGCATCCAGTCAGTAGTAACATATATGTGTCCTAACTCTTTACCCTGATAACTTCTTTTAGCAAACCGCCACCCAGGTTCAAGAATAATCTTAGTAAATCCATTTGCCAAACCATAAGTTCTACCAATAAGTAGTCGTGGTGCATTAGAATCAACACGAGAAATACCCATCAGTCGTATATCACCCCCACTCTCTTGTAAAGAGAGAGCATAGTCAAGAGCTAGATCAGTATTAGCCATTCGGATAGAATAACCATTACTGTCAGTAGCACGGCCACAAATGCCTGTAAAATCGAAATTTAGTAACAGGGGATCGACCAACGTAGGACGATCGCCACTTTCACTCCAGCATTGTCTGGTATCAGTTTTTTGCTCTAAAATTAGTAATTGTGGCCCAAAATCACGGCGAATGGCAATTGCAACATATCTAGATTGTTCAACTTCTTTTTGGTTAAACAAATTTGCCTTCGCGGGAATTATAGAAGATAAAGTCAATAACCCTAAAGTTGTAAGTGCAGCTATAGACCTTTTGAAAAAAGTTTTCATCCGTGTTGTTTTGTCTGATTTGATATATCCAAGAATGTTGTAAATTTTAAGAAATTTGAAAACTAATTTTCGTACCTTACCTAAATATTTGTCAAACCCTATTTAGTCTAAATCTTCTCAAGTGAGAAAATTTGGTTTTTTTAACTTTCTTAGGTATTTAAGACTTAGATATTAAAATTTGTTTTAATTTCAAATTATTATTGATTTGGTAGTGCAGAGCACGATCCCGTGTGGAATAGGTATTAGTTCATTCGACTTCCCAAGAGAGTAATATAGTTACTGTACTTGCTCCAACTTTAATGTCAGCAATAGCCGAGACCCCAAACCTGTTTTTTAGGAAGTAGTATTATTCTAGGAAGGTAAAAAACAAAATCTAGCTAGGGAATACCAAAGGATGAAAGACAGTCTAATTGACAAAAAAACAATATTAGCATTTCGAGTTGGATACTGTAGCCAGAGTTACTGATGAAGTGATAACCGATAACTGAAATAACATATTCTCCCGCGATCTAAAGATTCTAACGGGAGTCACCTAGCATCATTTATAAATTTTTACCGTCGTGCTCCTGACTAATTGTTTCTTGTTTTACTAACTCAGGTTGTTCATGTTCATGAGCTTTCATCCTCAATCTAACTGAGTTAGCATGAGAATGCAAACCCTCAGCTGTGGCCAATAAATCAATATCAGAAGCAACCTTTTGCAAAGCAGTAGGAGAATATTGAACCAAACTAGAATGCTTCAGAAAAGTTTCTACTCCCAATGCTGAAGCATAACGAGCAGCACCAGAAGTAGGTAAAGTGTGATTCGGCCCAGCCAAATAATCTCCCACAGCTTCCGGAGTTGAATAACCAAGGAAAATAGCACCAGCATGGCGAATATTTTCCAGTAGTTCCCAAGGATCTGAAACTTCCAACTCCAAGTGTTCTGGAGCAAATTGATTAGAAAGTTCAACAGCATCTTCAAAAGATGAAACAACAACCACCAAACCATAATGGGCGATCGCTTTTTCCGTCAAAGTGCGACGTGGATGATCTTCAAGTTGTCGTTCCACCTCTACCACCACCTGACGTGCTAGTTCTAAATCTGTAGTCAATAAAATAGCAGCAGCCAAAGAATCATGTTCTGCTTGGGCCAACATATCTGCTGCCACATAAACTGGATTAGCCTCAGAATCTGCAATAATCAGCACCTCTGAAGGCCCAGCCAAAGAATCAATACCTACTGTACCATAAACAATTTTTTTGGCCAAAGTTACATATATATTCCCAGGCCCAGTAATCACATCCACTTTGGGTATAGTCTCTGTACCATAAGCCAGAGCCGCTATTGCCTGAGCACCTCCAATTCGATAAATTTCCTGAATACCTGCCTCTTGAGCAGCCACCAGTACCGCAGGATTAATTTTTTTTCCTTGAGAGGGTGGTGTCACCATAACAATCTTGGGGACTTTAGCCACTTGAGCTGGAATAGCGTTCATCAGAACTGTACTAGGATAAGCAGCCTGACCACCAGGAACATAAAGTCCAGCTCTATCCACAGGAGTGTAACGTTTGCCCAAGACCACTTCATCATCACCAAACTGAACCCAGGACTTAGGAATTTGTTGTCGGTGAAAAGCCTTTATCTGTTTAGCAGCCAAACGAATGGAACTTAATAAGTCCTTATTGACTTGCTGATAGGCTGCATCTAACTCAGAACCACTTATCTTTAACTCTTCTGAAGTCAAGGTGATATGGTCAAACTCAGAAGTATAGTTTAATAGAGCCTCATCACCTTTTTCTCTAACGTTGCGCAAAATTTCTCGCACCGTTGTTTCTTTATGAATAGCCATATCATCGTGGGTACGCTCTGTAATCCGTTTTAATTCAGCTTGTGCCTCAACCCACTCAGTAATTATTCGCAGCATAGAGATTAGGAATGCCAACTAAAAAATAAAGTTCGCCAGTAGAGGGTAGTTTGAGAACCAAAAGAGTTGGATAAATCTTAAAACTATTTATCTATAATATTAAACGCTGACAAATTAGAAATAAAATTCCTGCTGATTGTCAATTGTCTTGTAATTACCCTGACTTGATCTAGGAATAAGAGTCAAACAATTCTTTCAATTTCCCAATCACCCATTACTCTTTGTTATAGCGTGAAGTCATAACACTGGCATCTTTAATACTTTTTGACATATTTTAAGACTTATCCACTAAAGTCAGATTTCTAGAATAAATCCTTGTTTTTAATAATATAGCAATCCTATTTTAACCTTGTCCAAAATTTTGGGGTTTTTAGGAAATATAGAATAGGTAATGGTTAATGGGCAAGAGTTTAATAGTTTATTTCTAGTTGTTTAACCTTGACAAACTATGAATGAATAGCTATAGACATCTGCTAAAAAAACTAGGTTTCTGGGTTATCCTGCATAAGTCCCAATCTTAATGCCTTCAGAAAATTAAGATTTATGCCAAACTCAACCTAACCCATCATATTAGAGGTTAAAGGAGTCTAGAGTTGAGCTATACATTTTGAGTTTGATGGAAATGCCAAAAAATACCTTGCCTATTGACAAAGTCAATGCTATTATATAAAAGTGTTATATACTATAAACTAATAGTGACTAAGGATAATTATAGGGAGCCTTAAGTTCCGTGCGATATAAAAGGCATCGGGAGGATGTCAAAAATTCTGAATATAAATAAAATTAAACTATGGCCAATATCAAGTCTGCTATTAAACGTATCCAAGTTGCTGAGCGCAACCGTCTGCGGAACAAAAGTTATAAATCTGCAGTTAGAACTTTGATGAAAAAATACTTCACTACTGTTGAAAAGTATGCCTCCAATCCCACAGATGAATTAAAGATAGAAGTTGAACAGCAAATGTCAAAAGCTTATAGTAAGATAGACAAAGCTGTGAAACGTGGTGTTCTACATAAAAATAATGGTTCTCGTAAAAAGGCTAGGTTAGTGAGATTTTATAAGAGACATTTAATTAGTCAAAAAAGTCAGACAGACTCTGGGGTTAAAGATACTTCTGTAGCTTCCTAAGGGAATAATAGTCTAGCTATCATAAATCATTATCATTTAGTCAGTTCTGAAAAAAACTATCAGAAAAAATAAATTCCTGTCCGATTTGTAGAATTATAATGTGTCTTTATTAAAGCGTATCTATAAATACAAAATATAGGGCTCTAAGCACATCTGTTCTTAGATAACCTGTGTGTCTATGTGTATCTAAATAGTATACCAAGACGAAAAAATAGGATGCCCACGTTAACTTGACAGTATAGTGCAGTATTATGTAATAGCCTCAAGGATGCGTCCAGTGGCAGCTAGTAGATGTGGAAAAACGCAGTTTTAACTCGTTAAAAATCTCCGTAACTTTAGTATGGGGAGTAGTAAAATTAACTATAAAAGCCAAATGCAGCTAATTGATACTCACGTCCACATCAACTTTGATATATTCAATTCTGACTTGGAAAAGATCCGTAAACGTTGGGAAGAAGCAGGAGTAGTTCACCTAGTTCACTCCTGTGTAGAACCAGAGGAGTTCCTTTCTATAAAAGCAATAGCAGATCGCTTTCCAGAACTTTCTTATGCAGTTGGCTTACATCCCTTAGATGCTCACAAGTGGACATCTGCCACTGCTAATCAAATTAAAAACTGGGGTATATCAGACCCTAGAGTAGTAGCTATAGGTGAAACGGGATTAGATTTTTACAAAGCAGATAATCAAGAGCAACAGAAATTTGTCTTCAAACAGCAATTAACTATAGCTCAAGAACTTAACAAGCCATTAATTATTCATTGTCGTGATGCAGCTAACTCAATGGCAGAGATTTTGTACGATTTTCAAGAAAATCACAGGCCTGTTACAGGGGTTATGCACTGCTGGGGAGGTACTCCAGAAGAAACTAAAATGTTCTTAGATATAGGGTTTTATATTAGCTTTAGTGGAATTGTGACATTTAAAAATGCTACACAAATTCAAGAATCAGCTAAAATAGTACCTGATGATCGCCTGTTAATAGAAACAGATTGTCCATTTCTCGCACCAGTGCCAAAGCGGGGCAAACGCAACGAACCTGCTTATGTAAAATATGTGGCCAAAAAAGTTGCTGAACTTAGAGGTATAACATTAGAAAATTTAGCAGCACAAACCAGCAAAAATGCTTGCGAACTATTTGGCTTTTCTATTCATTTTCAATAACCCAGCTCCACTTATTTTAGAGGAGTAGGTTAATGATTTAATTATGATTATATTTATTGACAAATGAGTTTGAAACTAGATCGCCATTCTTCATACTAGGAAAAACTCTCTTATGCTCTCTTGTGGTGGGCTGCTTGCCAGGTAAAGTTTTTAATTAATAGTAAGTTCAGATCTTAAGTGTAAGTTCTGTAGAGTAGATATAGTTAAGATAATATCCTACTAAAACTCATATTTTAACTTACATTCTTGGATTTTATTTTAATATGTATGATTTATTACTCAAACGAAGTTCATATCTCAAATATACATTACTTATGCTAAGTTTGTTGCTGTAAATCTATAAACACATTATTGATCAAGTGTATTTATTAGCCGAAACAAATCTATATACAATATTATCATAACTATTAATTAATGATAATTAAGATGAATTAATAGATATATTATTAATATTTAATAAGTAACAGTACAATTTTAGTAACTAGAAACAAAATAACTAATTCCTTATAACATATAAGCAAGGATAGATAGCAAAACTTATCATATTAGATTCAAATAATTGTTTTGTAGTTTATCTAATTTTTAACAAACTACTAATATAATTGATATTAACAGGTTAAAAAATTAAATAAATATTTGTGTTCATAACCGATTCAGTGAGTATAGCAAATATGTTGTTAGTTGTTGTGGCACAAGAAAAAGGGAAAAGTTATAATTTCATGAGAATGTATATCAAAAATGAAAATAAAAAAACTAGAGATCAATCTGAGTAAACAGTAGAAAAATTACAAAAAAAAAATTATCCCTTAAACAATTATTATAGTGAAAGGAGAAATTAAATATGAGTTTTAATCTGATTAAAATACCGTTAACTGGATAGGTTTGACTGGTAAAAATAAGATTTATATCAGTTAAAATATAAACTTTTAATTACTACAAAATAACTTAATAGTGAAAAATTTACTTACTTGCCTTAAAAATTTGTCAGTCTACAGCAGATTTTATTTCAGTAATTTATAGTTGTGCTAAAGAAGATATTTGTCCCACAAAGGTTGTATTATTAATATTTGTTTATCACGTACTTTAAATCTGCTATCTATAGTCAATTAATTGGTGGAATATTAATCCACGATTGTTTACTTAAAAATCTACTGATAAAAAATGTCTCCCTACCTAATAGGATACTCAAGAATGACTTATCAAAAATTAAATGTAAATACTTACAGTAACCTACAAATTTTCAATATGCCCGATCTGATTGAAATTCAGAGGGCTAGCTTTCGCTGGTTTCTAGAATATGGACTAATAGAAGAACTAGACAGTTATTCTCCAATTACCGATTATACAGGTAAATTAGAACTTCACTTTATTGCCAAAAACTACAAACTAAAACAACCAAAATATAGTGTAGAAGAATCCAAACGCCGAGACAGCAGCTATGCAGTGCAAATGTATGTTCCCACCCGCTTAATTAACAAAGAAACTGGGGAGATAAAAGAACAAGAAGTATTTATTGGAGATTTACCCCTAATGACAGATAGGGGAACATTTATTATTAATGGAGCTGAAAGAGTAATTGTTAATCAGATAGTTCGTTCTCCAGGAGTTTACTATAAATCTGAGACAGATAAGAGTGGTCGACGGACATATAATGCTAGTTTAATTCCTAACCGAGGTGCATGGCTTAAATTTGAGACAGATAAAAATGACCTAGTTTGGGTTAGAATAGATAAAACTCGTAAACTTTCTGCTCAAGTATTACTTAAGGCTTTGGGATTAGGAGACAGTGAAATTTTTGACTCCTTGAGACACCCGGATTATTTCCAAAAAACTATAGAAAAAGAAGGACAATACGGAGAAGAAGAAGCCCTATTAGAACTATATCGGAAACTACGCCCAGGGGAACCACCTACCATAGCTGGTGGAGAACAACTACTCCACAGTCGATTCTTTGACCAGAAAAGATACGACTTAGGGCAAGTAGGACGATATAAACTTAATAATAAACTAAGGTTAAACTTACCAAACACAGTACGAGTATTAACGAAAGAAGACATATTAGCTTCGATTGACTATCTAATTAATTTGGAGTATGACATTGGTCAGACAGATGATATTGACCACCTAGGCAACCGACGAGTCAGAAGTGTAGGAGAACTACTGCAAAATCAAATCAGAGTCGGGTTAAACCGTTTAGAGCGAATTATTCGGGAGCGAATGACTGTATCTGAATCAGAGACATTAACTCCAACATCACTGGTTAACCCAAAACCATTAGTAGCAGCTATCAAAGAATTCTTTGGTTCATCTCAGTTGTCCCAATTTATGGATCAAACAAACCCATTGGCGGAGCTGACCCACAAAAGACGAATCTCAGCTTTGGGACCTGGAGGATTAACCAGAGAAAGAGCTGGATTTGCTGTTCGAGATATCCATCCTTCCCACTATGGCAGGATTTGCCCTATTGAAACACCAGAAGGCCCGAATGCTGGATTAATTGGTTCTCTAGCTAACCATGCTAAAGTCAACAGCTATGGATTTATAGAGACTCCCTATTATCCAGTAGAAAATGGTCGGGTGTTGCGCGATCGCACCCCAATATATATGACAGCAGATGCAGAAGACGATTTGCGAGTAGCACCAGGGGATATTATGACTGATGCGGAAGGGAAGATTTTAGGGGATGTTGTACCAGTACGTTATCGACAAGACTTTACCACTACCAATCCCCAACAAGTAGACTATGTAGCAGTTTCCCCAGTACAGGTTGTTTCAGTGGCTACATCATTAATTCCATTTTTGGAACATGATGATGCTAACCGAGCGCTTATGGGTTCTAATATGCAGCGACAGGCAGTGCCATTATTAAACCCAGATAGACCTCTTGTAGGAACAGGTTTAGAACCTCAAGCTGCCCGAGATTCTGGTATGGTAGTTGTTACTCGGACAGATGGAGAAGTTAGCTATGTAGATTCAACTAAGATATCCGTCATTGACAAAGAGGGCAACCAAGCCGACTACCCACTATGTAAATATCAGCGGTCTAACCAAGACACCTGCTTAAACCAAAGACCCCTGGTGTTTGAGGGAGACCAAGTAGTTGCAGGTCAGGTATTAGCTGATGGTTCCTCTACTGAAGGGGCTGAGTTAGCTTTGGGGCAAAATGTTCTAGTAGCTTATATGCCTTGGGAAGGTTATAACTATGAAGATGCGATTCTGATTAGTGAGCGTTTAGTATATGATGATGTTTATACATCTATTCATATTGAAAAGTTTGAAATTGAGGCTCGACAGACAAAATTAGGACCAGAAGAAATTACTAGAGAAATTCCGAATGTTGGAGAAGACGGTCTGCGGAACTTGGACGAACAGGGAATTATTCGTGTTGGTGCCTGGGTACAATCAGGGGACATTCTCGTAGGTAAAGTCACCCCCAAAGGAGAATCTGACCAACCCCCAGAAGAAAAACTGTTGCGGGCAATTTTTGGGGAGAAAGCAAGAGATGTTCGAGATAATTCTTTACGGGTACCTAATGGTGAAAAAGGTCGTATTGTTGATGTCCGAGTATTTACTAGGGAAAAAGGAGATGAACTACCACCAGGAGCAAATATGGTGGTCAGGGTTTATGTAGCTCAAAAGCGGAAGATTCAGGTAGGGGATAAAGTAGCAGGGCGCCATGGAAATAAAGGTATTATTTCAAGAATTTTACCGATTGAAGATATGCCTTATTTGCCTGATGGTACTCCTATAGATGTGGTGTTAAATCCTTTGGGCGTACCTTCCCGAATGAATGTAGGACAGATTTTTGAGTGTTTGTTAGGATGGGCTGGTGAAATTTTAAGCGTGCGGTTTAAGTGTGTACCTTTTGATGAGATGCATGGTCCTGAAAAATCCAGGGAAACAGTACATCTAATGTTAAAATTAGCCAGGGATAATTCTGGTAAAGATTGGGTATTTGATGAGAAGCATCCTGGAAAAATTTGGGTGTTTGATGGGCGGACTGGAGAAAGGTTTGATCGCCCGGTAACTGTGGGAATTGCTTATATGTTGAAGCTGGTTCACTTAGTTGATGATAAGATTCATGCTCGTTCCACAGGACCTTATTCTCTGGTGACACAGCAACCTTTAGGGGGTAAGGCGCAACAAGGTGGTCAGCGTTTTGGGGAAATGGAAGTATGGGCATTAGAAGCTTTTGGTGCTGCTTATACTTTACAAGAATTGTTGACTGTGAAATCTGATGATATGCAGGGTCGCAATGAAGCGTTGAATGCAATTGTGAAAGGAAAAGCAATTCCACGACCTGGTACTCCTGAATCTTTCAAGGTATTGATGCGAGAGTTACAGTCCCTATGTTTGGATATTGCAGCCCATAAAGTAGAAACTGTTGATGATGGTACGACTCAGGATGTGGAGGTTGATTTAATGGCAGATTTGCCAGGAAAGCGAACACCATCTCGTCCTATATATGAATCATTATCGACTGAAGGGAACCAAGACTAAAAGCAGGGAGTGAGGAGGAGTGAAATCTGAAGTAGTACTGATCATTCAGGGATCAGCTATGAGTTTTTCATGTATAATGGGAAATTAAAACTACTTTGAAAATGCACCACTATTTTTTTTCTTTCAAATATAGTAGGAGACGGTTACTCTTGAATTTTTAGCTGATAGCTAAGTCCTCTTTGCAGAGTATTCCGAAAGGAAAAGCTAATAGCTATTGATAAAAATTGACAAAATAATGAGGTCAATAGCCCCCCTTTTATAGCAAAAGTCAGAAGGCGAAAGTCAGAAATTAAATTCTTGCTGTGACTATATTTGAGAATATCAAATTCTGCCCTGGCGACTCCTATAAGGGGACGAAAAAAACAAACCTCAGTATTTCAAGCCTCTAGCCTTAGCTGTCGGTAATATTAATTAAACTCTGACGCAGGAGGCTAACTGATAACTGATACATGAATAACTGAAATGCCAAAACTTGAACAAAGATTCGATTATGTGAAAATTGGGTTAGCTTCTCCAGACAGAATTCGTGGATGGGGAGAAAGAACTCTGCCAAATGGTACTGTGGTAGGAGAAGTAACTAAACCAGAAACTATCAATTACCGGACTCTAAAACCAGAAATGGATGGGTTATTTTGCGAACGTATTTTTGGTCCGGCGAAAGACTGGGAATGTCATTGTGGAAAATATAAGCGAGTCCGACATCGGGGAATTGTTTGTGAAAGATGTGGAGTGGAAGTAACTGAGTCACGGGTGCGTCGTCACCGCATGGGACATATTAAGTTAGCAGCACCAGTAACTCATGTTTGGTACCTCAAAGGTATTCCGAGTTACATGGCAATTTTATTAGATATGCCATTGCGGGATGTGGAGCAAATTGTTTACTTCAATGCTTATGTGGTATTGGAACCAGGAAATCACGAAAGTTTAAGTTATAAACAACTGTTAAGTGAAGATGTTTGGTTAGAAATTGAAGACCAAATTTATAGTGAAGATTCTGAAATAGTAGGGGTTGATGTTGGTATTGGTGCTGAGGCTTTGCAGGTTTTGTTAGCAAATCTGGATCTAGAAGTAGAAGCGGAAAAACTACGGGAAGAAATTGCTAATTCTAAAGGGCAAAAACGAGCGAAGTTAATCAAGCGTTTACGGGTAATTGACAACTTTATTGCTACAGGTTCAAGACCAGAATGGATGGTTTTGGATGCAATTCCTGTTATTCCTCCAGACCTACGTCCGATGGTACAGTTGGATGGGGGTAGGTTTGCCACTAGTGATTTGAACGATCTTTACCGACGAGTAATTAATAGAAATAATCGTTTGGCGAGGTTACAGGAAATATTGGCTCCAGAGATTATCATCCGCAATGAAAAACGAATGTTGCAAGAAGCAGTTGATGCTTTGATTGATAATGGTCGTAGGGGTAGAACTGTGGTAGGTGCAAATAACAGGCCTCTAAAATCTTTGAGCGATATTATTGAAGGAAAACAGGGTCGTTTTCGGCAAAACTTGTTAGGTAAACGGGTTGATTATTCAGGGAGATCCGTAATTGTTGTTGGACCTAAGTTGGCTATTAATCAATGTGGTTTACCACGAGAAATGGCAATTGAGTTGTTTCAACCATTTGTGATTCATCGGTTAATTCGTCAGGGATTAGTGAATAATATTAAGGCTGCCAAAAAACTAATTCAAAAAGGAGACCCCAACGTCTGGGATGTACTAGAAGAAGTTATAGACGGCCATCCAGTAATGTTAAATCGCGCTCCAACTTTGCATAGATTAGGGATTCAAGCTTTTGAACCTATTTTAGTCGAAGGTAGAGCAATTCAGCTACATCCTTTAGTATGTCCAGCATTTAATGCTGATTTTGATGGAGACCAAATGGCGGTTCATGTGCCACTGTCTTTGGAGTCGCAAGCGGAGGCTAGGTTATTGATGTTGGCATCGAATAATGTTTTGTCTCCGGCAACTGGTCGCCCAATTATTACGCCTTCTCAAGATATGGTGTTGGGTTGTTATTATCTAACGGCAGAAAACCATAAACTCCAAGGTAGTAAAGCACTTTATTTTGCTAACCCTGATGATGTAATTTTAGCTTATCAACAAGATAAGATAGATTTGCATACTTATGTTTATTTGAGGTTAGCTCCTGATGTGGAGATTGAAACTGATAAACCAGAAGAAATACCTCCTGATATACAACAAATATCTGATGAACTAGTGGTTCATACTTATTGGATGCCATTGGATAGTAAAGTATTACCTAATACTTTAGGAGAGTTGAAATCAGAGCAAAAGTGCGAAAATGGGGATTTGGTGAAGGCTTATAATCTTTATAGAATCCATTATAGTCAAGAGGGAGAGATTAAGAAAGTTTATATTAAATCTCGCCAAGTTCGGCAGAGTAATGGATTAGTGACTACACAGTTTGTTGTGACAACGCCTGGTCGAATAATTATCAATCAAACAATTCAAAGTGTGCTTTAGTTCATGGCAGAACTTACAGACCTAAACAGGAAACCGAAACCGGGTGCACTGTATGGCCTGATTTTTGTAACTATGCGAAATTTCCTTGATTAACCTGGTTTCTACGTAACTCCATAGGAAATAGGAAATAGGTAGGGATGTTTTATTTAACTACTCCCCGTCAACTAACAAATAAAGGTAAAAAAACATGATTTTCTATAATAGAGTTATCAATAAGGGTCAACTGAAAAAGCTAATTTCTTGGTCTTTTAATAATTACGGTACAGCAATAACTGCACAAATGGCAAATAAGCTGAAAGATTTAGGATTCCGTTATGCAACAAAGGCAGGAGTTTCTATTAGTGTAGATGATTTACAAGTACCTCCTTCTAAACGACAACTTTTAGATGAAGCAGAGCAAGAAATTCGCAATACAACTGAACGTTATACTAAAGGGAAAATCACGGAAGTAGAACGCTTTCAAAAAGTAATTGATACTTGGAATAGTACTAGTGAAAATCTCAAAAACGAAGTAGTTCGTAACTTTAGATCAACTGATCCCTTGAACTCAGTTTATATGATGGCATTTTCTGGAGCGCGGGGTAATATATCTCAGGTTCGCCAGTTAGTTGGGATGCGTGGTTTGATGGCAGATCCACAGGGGGAAATTATTGACTTACCAATTAAGACGAATTTCCGGGAGGGTTTAACTGTAACTGAGTATATTATCTCTTCTTACGGTGCGCGGAAAGGTTTAGTTGATACAGCCTTGAGAACTGCTGACTCTGGTTATTTGACACGTCGTTTGGTTGATGTTTCTCAAGATGTAATAGTTCGGGAAGCAGACTGTGGCACTAAGCGGGGAGTGATGGTAACTAGTATGAAAGATGGTGATCGTGTTTTGATTCCGGTCAAGGATAGACTATTAGGAAGAGTTTTAGCTGATGATGTCAAGGATCCAAAAACAGGAGAAATTGTTACTCAAGGCCATATTCAGGCGGTAAAAAATCAAGTATTAACCGAGGATTTGGCAAAAGCTATAGGTAAAGCAGGTGTAGAAAATGTGTTTGTGCGATCGCCTTTAACTTGTGAATCACCGCGATCTGTCTGTCAAACTTGCTATGGGTGGAGTCTCGCTCACGGTCATATGGTTGACATGGGAGAAGCTATTGGGATTATTGCTGCCCAGTCGATCGGTGAGCCAGGTACCCAATTAACTATGCGAACATTCCATACTGGAGGAGTCTTTACAGGAGAAGTGGCCCGTCAATTCGTAGCATCTTTTGGAGGTGTAGTCAAATATCCATCTAATGTGCGTACCAGATCATTCCGAACTCGTCATGGGGATGAAGCAATGATTGCAGAGAATAATTTTGATATGATAATATTAGGAGTTGATGGTCGTAAAGAAACTATACCTATCGCTCAAGGTTCTATTTTAATGGTGCAAAATAACCAGCAGGTATCAGCAGGCATAGTTTTAGCAGAAGTACCAAAGGTAGGTCAGGTCAGAAAAACCACTGAAAAAGTAACAAAAGAAGTTGCTTCAGACCTAGCAGGAGAACTTAAATTTGCTCAGTTGGTGCAAGAAGAAAAGGTAGATAAACAAGGAACAACAACTCGCATTGCTCAAAGAGGTGGTTTGATATGGATATTAGAAGGAGAAGTATATAATTTGCCACCAGGTGCAGAAGCAATGGTAAAAAATGGCACTAGGATTAATATTAACAGCGTACTTGCGGAAACTAAATTAGTAACCGAACATGGTGGTGTGATCAGAATCTCTTCTTCTCCTTTGTACAGTCCTGAGAAGCAAAATGAGACAAATGTTTTGGCCCAAGCTACTCAAGAATCAACAATAGATGAGTTAGAAGCCTCAATGACGGGAACTTCTGCCCAACTGCCAATAAATACTGAAATGCCGGATAATTTGCCTCGTGAGATTGAGGTGATTACGGCAAGTGTGCGACTAGACCAGGCGAAAGTTCGGTTGGAAAGTATTTCCAACCGCGAGCAATATATCATTGAGACCCAAAATGATCAACGGTTTGCCCTAAAAGTTACCCCTGGTAGTAAGGTTGGCAACCACGAAGTTATTGCTGAGCTTTTAGACGAAAATTATCAAACTTCTACAGGTGGTATCATTAAATATGCTGGAGTAGAAGTTCTCAAACGTGGTAAAGCGAAACAAGGCTATGAGGTAGTAAAAGGTGGTACGTTGCTATGGATTCCTGAAGAATGCCATGAAGTTAATAAAGACATATCTTTACTTTTGGTAGAAGACGGTCAATATGTGGAAGCTGGTACAGAAATAGTTAAGGATATTTTCTGTCAGTCTAATGGAGTAACAGAAGTACACCAGAAAAATGATATTCTCAGAGAAGTTGTAATTAAACCAGGCAAACTACATAGTGGGAACTATGAAATAGATTTAGGGGATTTAACCCTGATGGATGGTCAAATTGCTACACCGGGAGAGGAAGTAATTCCAGGATTAGTAACATCTGAGTTAAAGTACATTGAGTATATAGAAACACCAGAGGGTCCTGGTTTATTATTGCGACCTGTGACTGAATTTCATGTGCCGGATGAACCTGGTGTGCCTTCTCAGAAATCAATTAATTCTTCTATTGAGTTACGGGCAGTACAACGAATTCCTTTTAAGGATGGGGAAAGAGTTAAATCTGTAGAAGGTATAGAATTGCTGCGCACCCAGTTAGTATTGGAGATTGGAGAAGAAGCCCCTCAATTAGCTGCTGATATTGAGTTATTACCAGACCTAGAGGAAGAGGGAATAATGCGTTTGCAGTTGGTAATTCTAGAGTCTTTAGTCATTCGACGAGATGTGGTAGCAGATACAACTCAAGGTAGTACAAGTACTCGATTATTAGTTAAAGATGGAGATGTTATTGAAGCTGGAGGGGTAGTATCTCGCACACAGATATTATCTAAAAAATCTGGTGAGGTTCGCGGTATCCGAGAAGGTTCAGAAGCTATTCGTCGTATTTTGATAGTTCGAGAAGCAGATTTAGTTAAAATACCAGTAAATACTTTACCTTCTGTAGTTGAAGGTGATTTGTTGGTTGCTGGTACCGAAATTGCTCCGGGAATAGTTATTCCAAGGTCTGGTCTGGTGTCAAAAGTTGAGGAAACTGTTTTAAATGATGGTAGTAAAGGTTATCAGGTAATCTTGCGTAAAGGCAGACCTTATCGTGTTTCTACGGGAGCAGTATTGCTGACTATGGATGGAGATTTAGTGCAACGGGGAGATATTTTGGTACTGTTGGTGTTTGAGCGGACTAAGACTGGGGATATTATTCAGGGTTTACCTCGGATTGAAGAGTTGTTGGAGGCACGTAAACCCAAAGAGTCTTGTATTTTAGTAAAATATCCTGGTCAAGCTCAGGTTAATGTTAATGATGATAATGTAGAGGTGAGCGTGGTCTCCAGTGATGGCACAATCACAGATTATCCTCTAGGTCATGGCCAGAATGTGATTGTTGCTGATGGACAAAATGTTAACGTGGGTGAAGCTCTGACAGATGGACCTCAGAATCCCCATGAAATTCTGGAGACTTTCTTCAACTATTACCGAGAACATGAAAGCGCTTATGAAGCCTGCCTGAGGAGTTTTGAGGCGTGTCAGAGGTTTTTGGTTAATCAGGTGCAAGCAGTGTATCAGTCTCAGGGTATAGATATTTCTGATAAGCATATTGAGGTAATTGTGCGTCAGATGACAGCTAAGGTGAGGATTGATGATGGTGGTGATACTACTATGTTACCTGGGGAATTGATAGAGTTGCGACAAGTGGAACAGGTTAATGAGGCTATGTCTATTACGGGTGGAGCCACTGCTCAATATACACCAATGTTGTTGGGGATTACAAAAGCGTCCCTAAATACAGATAGCTTTATTTCAGCAGCAAGTTTCCAAGAGACTACACGGGTGTTGACGGAAGCTGCAATTGAGGGTAAGTCTGATTGGTTAAGGGGATTGAAAGAGAATGTAATTATTGGGCGATTGATTCCTGCTGGTACTGGTTTTAATGCTTATGAAGATGCCCTGAGTGCAGAGATTAATCGTTTGGAACAAAATTGGGATGATGATCTCGATATTTTTGAGGAAGGTGATTTGCAGAGTGTGGTTTTAGATGATCAGACAGCTCGTTCATTAGAATTTGAAAACAGTCTAAATTTGTCATCTGCGAATCAGAATTTTGTAGATTCTCAGGGCAAACCTCAAAGTCAAAGTTCATTTATAGATGATAGTATGTCTGAGTTTTCTCCAGTTAAAGATAAGTCTGGGTCAGTTTTAGATGATTCAGATTTCCCTCCTGGTAATTTTGATTCAGATTTCCCAGCTGATAATTATGACCTAGAGCATGAAATAGATTTAGAGGATGATGTTTATGATGGTTATGATGATTTTGATGAGAATACACCAGATTTAATTTAGGTACAAAGTAATAAGTATTTAGCTCTTAGCAATAGACCTATCCAAAAATTCCAATTTTGGAACATTAGGGTAAGGGTGTGAGAACCTTTTGTGGAGAGATATATATCAAATCTAGTAGTATTAAAGTCATTAGCGTTTGCTGAGTGCGATTCGTTGAGGCAAAGAAGCCATTCAATATCATGGTTCACATCTCTCAAAATGATTAATAGTCATCAGGGATGATAGCTGATAACTGCTAATTAGGCTAGATTATTCCTCTCCTCAAAGTTCGGGAGTAACTTCGTAGGTCAGGTTTAATTGAGTAGCGTCCATTACTCGATCGTGCATGGCCTAAATATAAGTAAAAGCTCAAGGACTATAGTTGAAGCTGGAAAAGTTTTCTGTCATGGATAGGCACACGAATTCTATTAAACTGTCTTAACCCTAGCTTGGGGTAATTATCCTTAGTAGTGCAGGCCACAAAGTGTGGGATGAGTTAGCAAGTCGTTCCAAATCCAGGGTGCGGCTAATCCTGCCCTTTGTGCTGCTGTATTGTCTTTACGAGTATGAATCCAAATCCAATTGAAGTAAGCGTTAGCTAACCTAACCGTTATCTCTCGGGTGTAGCCAGATATTACCAAATTTCTGCATATCGGCGATGCCACCTACTTATATCAAGTCATATTAATTAACCATAATATAAGTATCTTTAGACATGACTTGAGGCCACCAATGGTAGAAAGTGATTCCTCGGAGCCAATCTGGTCTTCTCAGTAAATGGCAACAACGTTGTTCAATCAGTTCTTCTACCTCTGCGATCGAGTCAAACCCCTGATTAGCCACAACTTAATTGACCAAAGGCCATAATCTCTCAATTGGCTATAGCTCAGGAGAGTAAGGAGGTAGGGGGAATAAATCAATACCATCAGGCACCTCCAAGCGATCGCTTGTATGCCACCGAGCTCGATATAATACTAGAATTACTAGCTTTTTAGCTCCAATCTCAAAGTGGTTGGCAAAATCTTGCAGTAGGGTACTAAACAAATATGTCCTGACTTGTGGTAATATCCACCAATAGGTTTGGCCTGTTTCTGGTTCTAGGAAGGCATACAACCATAACCATTCCCGTTTCCAAATTGACACTCCCTAGTGGTTGTTGGCCAGTCTCTACATAAGTTCGTCTCAGTATCGGGTTAAGACCTATACGATGTTCATCTTGGCTCCATACAGAGAGTTTAGCTTCAGGGTACTGCTTTTGTAACTTTTCTACTTCTGTTGTCAGTTTTTTTTCCAATCTTGTTGCTGTTGAGGGTTAGACTTGCCTAGGCTAGGTCTAGGTACTTTGAGAGTAAAATTCATTTGCTTTAAAATTCGCCATCCTTGTTGAGGTGAAACGGGACGTTCTAACAATTCACAGAGATAATCTGCCACTTTACGGCCATTCCAAAGTCCACCATCTGGAGCATTATCAGACAAAATTTGATATAGTTGGGCTTGTTGCTCATCAGTTAGCATCGGAGGGACTCCCTGATTAGTCTGTCTACTATCGCCTAAGTTTTATGCTCCCTGACGATTGTAGCGCCATACTAACTCGTAAATCCAACTACGCTTATATCCTTTTACCTGAGCCACTTCTTCACTGGTTTTGCCCATAGCTATCAACCAGATTATTTGATAGTGAGAACGTTCAATAGGTTCTTTAGCTTGAGGATAGCGTTTTTCTAATTCTTCAACACTTAGGTGATCTTCTATACTGACTCCCTTGGGCATTAGTCATATTCGTTTTATTTTTTGCTTAGTCTATATTAACCGACATGCAGATCTTCATACATGTTTATGTATATTTAAATTTTCAAATAGACTTATAGGAAAAATTTTCATTCTAGAACTTAATATCAATAAAATTTATCAATAACTAATTTTTTATGAGAAAATCAGTTACAATTCTTTATGACAGTGAAAATTGATGCCTATAGCTATAAGATTTTCAGGGAGTGCATTCGAGGCGTTTTATTGATCAAACTTATCAATTTAATGTTAAGAAGTGTGGAATGTGGATATTAAGGTTATTTAATGTGACTTGATATTAGAAGCTGTCTGACAATTCCTTGAGTTCGCTCCTTATGGTGGGTTTGGTCTTTACCAATGATTTGCTCTACTTCTGGGTGTATGACTCGTTCATCCCCTCCCCAATCATCTGTATACTATTGTTTGCAGCTAGTCTTCCCTTCTGTGTGGAAAATTAATTCTTCAATAAACTGGTCAGTATCTTTACTTACTCACTTCACTTAAAATTAATTCGCTGGATGAGGCTTGAGTCATGCCTATCCAACAGTCACCTTCTGTCAATTCATTCATATGACAATGTTTTTGTTTTTTTGAACAAATTACCAAAATTCATCACTGCTAACCTGTGAGGTTTTGAGATTTTCTGCATGGCTATTATGAATCATTTGTCCTTTTTGAGAGACCGCCCTGAACAAACTGACTATCGTATTATAGGCGAGATTCACTGTTCGACTAATTCATCTTAAACTACTACCTTCAACATGAGGCTGTAGCAACCTAGGGCATTTGCTCTGGTTCAAATTTTCGCCGATAGTAGAGAGTCTGAAAAATTTTAGTGAAAGTTTGTAGGCATTCAGAACGATAATATCGCTGAGAATATTACTAGTCTTTCCATGTTTATGAGTTTTGTGATGGGCATACAGAGGATATCCCATAATAATTGATAGTATTTAGGGATAATACTCATCTTATCATTGCCATACTTTCTTTAGGTTGTGAAAATTAAAAAACTAGAAATTAACTCCGAAACTCTTACTCATTGACTATAGCTCCCAAACCCCTATGTTAAAAAGCAGTAAGATTTTACACACAAATAAAATAGTATTACCATATACGATAACTTATTCAACTTGAAAGGGTAGACCTAAGACCTTGTTTTTTTGGTCAAGAATTACTTCTGAGTTATGAAAAGTTTTTTGGGTTTCCTCCCTCAACCCAGCCTAAAATAAATTCAAAACCGATCATTACTCCAAAGGATAAAAGAATTGACAGAAGAACGCGCCTATTGGTTAGCATGGGCAAACATTAGTGGTTTAGGTCCAATTGCTCTACAAAAACTCAAACAAAAATTCAACACCCTGGCCATAGCTTGGACATCAACCCCAAAAGAATTAGGCCAAATATCAGGGTTTGGCCGTCATACAATAGACAAAATAGTTGAAGAGCGATCGCGCATCAACCCCGAACAACTCCTCAAACAACACATAGAGAAAAATCCCAATTTTTGGACACCAGCAGACCCAGACTATCCTCGTCTCCTGCAAGAAATTCCCACACCTCCGCCTCTGCTATATTATCGAGGTATAGTAGACTTGCAAGAAATACTAGGTATTACTCCCACAGTAGGAATAGTTGGCACCAGAAACCCTTCGGAATATGGTCGTCGTTGGACTCGAAAAATAAGTTCAATCTTAGCAAAAAGTGGCTTTACAATTGTTTCAGGATTAGCAGCAGGAATTGACACAGAAGCTCATAGTGCTTGTCTAGAAGTAGGAGGAAGAACTGTTGCTGTCTTTGGAAACGGGGTTGATATTGTTTATCCTAGGCAAAATAAAAGTTTAGCTGAACAAGTTGTTAAACAGGGTTTAGCTGTTAGTGAATATCCCGCAGGAACTAAACCAAATTCTAAACATTTTCCCCAGCGAAATAGAATTATTGCGGGATTAAGTAGAGCGGTTTTAATTATGGAAGCTCCACAAAAATCTGGTGCTTTAATTACAGCAGATATGGCAAATGAATTCTGTCGAGATGTGTATGTTTTACCCGCTCGTTTAGATGACCAAAAATCTTATGGTTCTTTGCAGCTAATTAATAAAGGTGCCGAGGTAATTCCGATTACTATGGATAGATTATTAGAAATGTTAGGAGCCATGCCATCTTTAGATATTGATGTAGAAGAATATTCGGAACAATTATCTTTGTTTAACGATAAAAACCAGACTGATATGCCAAATTTAGAACCTATGTTAGCTGAGATTTTTAAACATATTTCTACTGAGCCTATTGTTTTAGATTTAATCATTCAAAAAACAGGTTTATCATCAGGGGAAGTTTCTAGTTCTCTCCTACAATTAGAATTATTAGGATTAGTGACTCAATTACCAGGAATGCGTTATCAAAAGAATTAATAATTTTCTCATTTATATTAATGCCGTTTTTAGATATTGATGTAGGATAATATTCGGAAAAATTATCTTTTTTTAATGATAAAAAGCAAACTTATCAGCTAAATTTATAACCAATTTTATCTGAGATTTTAAACATATTTATACTGAACTTATTGTTTGATATTTAATCATTCAAAAAACTGATTTATCATCAGGAAAATTTTCTAGTTATCTTCTACAATTAGAATTATTAGGATTAATGACTCAATTACCAGGAATACGTTATTAAAATAATTAATATTTTTTTCATTGATTCAATACATTTATCATTCTTACTTCTGATTTAATTAATATTAAGATATTTTTCCTTATTCCTTCTTACTTAATATGTTGAATCTAAAATTATTACTATATCTTTCCTTCTTCTTGCTTTCTGATCTCCTATTCCTTTTACCTGCAACTGCTAAACCTAAAGTTATTTTTCCTGTCTGTCCGAGAAGTTCAATTTCTCAACTACCTCAACCTCCTTTATCCCAAACTAAACCAAGCATTCCTAGTTTCTGGTTAACTAAGGATTTATTTGGTGCTAAACTTCTTGAGACTTGGTTTGTTAACCCCGATGATACATGGGTAATTTTGGTAGTAAATCAATTAACTTGGGAAAAGCAAGAATATATGGATATTTATAAATTTATAAATCATTTTGGTAGGATAGCTAGAGAATATGGTTACAACTTGCAAATATGTCAACCTCTTCAAAAAAAACCAATTGCTGCTTATTTTTGTGAATTTGAAACTGCTCCATTAAACTGTTATGTAGAAATTAAATCTAGATTTAGTAGCAGTTTGTTTGATAGACCAAAAAAATTTCCATTTCCTACCATTAAATAGCTACTTCTTACTAAAACTATTCATCAGCATTTAAAATCAGATAACTGGAATCTGCTATAATTAATATTTAAGTATTTAGCCTTCAGTTATTAGCTAGTATCCTGGGTATAAACTTTGTAGTTCAGCTATGAATTATAACTCATTATCTTCAAAGGAGAAATTCATCTCCAAGGAGAACTAAAAGTTGTCTTTGCTCAGTATTCCCCAGGAAAGAAAAAAAGTCATCATCTAACCCTAGTAGTTGCTGCTAAAAGCTGAATACTTAAATTAATATGATGTAGCAATATATCATGATATTAGAGAAAGTACTCTTATAGTCAAATCATGATCACTTTTCTATGATAACTTATTTATCTTCAAAATCATTTAGGATTAGTATAGTAATATAGTAACTAATAACTAATAACTGAAATGACTGCTAATCAACAAAATATGCGTCAACCTTATGATGGTTGGTCATTAGATGAGCGTGACCCAGAAGTAATTAAGTCGATGATGCCATTGTGGGAATGGTTTTATCGTTATTACTTTCGTGTTCAAACTGATGGTTGGCATCATATTCCTGATGAGAAAATTCTTATAGTTGGCTCTCATAATGGTGGTTTACCAGCTCCAGATATGCATATGTGTATGTATGATTGGTTTAAAAGGTTTGGTCCAAAACGTTTGGTTTATGGACTAATGCACCAGAATGCCTGGTCAGCTTTCCCTAGTACAACAACCTTAGCTGTACAATGTGGAGCAGTTAGAGCCCATCCGAAAATGGGGATCGCTGCCTTCCAAAGAAATGCCTCTGTAATTGTTTATCCTGGCGGGGGTCCTGATGTTTTCCGTCCCCATTCTATGCGAAACAAAATTTATTTTGCTGGACGTAAAGGCTTTATTAAATTAGCTTTGCGTGAAGAAGTTCCTATTGTACCAATGATTTCTAATGGTGCTCATGATACTTTAATCGTACTAGCTGATTTTTATGAACAAGCAAAACAACTTCATAAGTGGGGGATGCCGTGGTTATTTGATCTTGACCCAGAGGTCTTTCCTATTTATATAGGTTTGCCTTGGGGATTAGCTATTGGGCCTTTGCCTAATTTCCCCTTTCCAGTACAGATCCATACTCGGGTTTGTCCCCCCATTGTGTTTGAACGTTATGGACGTAAGGCAGCTAGTGATCGCGCTTATGTTGATGCTTGCTATCAAAAAGTTCTCACCCAAATGCAGCAAGAGTTAGACGAATTAATATTATCAACGTCATAATTTTTTATCAACTCAACAAGTTAATGATGGTTAGTCATTAGATGAGCATGACCCAGAAGTAATTAACTCAATGATGCCATTGTAGGAATGGTTTGATCGTTATTACTTTTACGTTCAAATTTATGGTTTGCATTACATTCCTAATAAGAAAATTCTGGTTGTGGTTCAAGAAAGTGTGGAAATGTTAATATATAGTCATCGAACTTGAGGCATGAGAGACTTTTTGAAAGTACAATACCTTAAGGTATACAAGACTTTGAACATTTAACTTTTTATCATTTTTCAGTTAAATAACTATAACTATTTCTTTAGTAAGTTTGGTTTCTTGAGTTAAGGCAAACCATTAAAAGATGAAGGCCATCTTCAGCACAGTTGATTTAGGGAGTTTATTAGTGGGACTTCAAAAAATAGACCCATAAAAAGGCTAAAACATATATTTTCAAAGGCTTTGACTTCAAAAAGGTATAAATCCTGAATTCCCAAGGGGTCTAGTCCTTTTTATGGCGTCGACGTAATTCTCTTGTTTAGACAGGCTTTGACAACTTTTTATACAAAAAAAGGTCTGATACTAATTCTCAAAAACTTTGCTATACTTAGATTTTATATTTCTGGGGTTGGTAGATAAAAGTATAATGAGGAAAGAATGCGATCGCTAGACAGTTAAATGCACTACATCCCATTTCTTCTCAATAAGGATTTTTTTTATTTGAAGTATAATTTAATTCTCGAATGCACATCCATTTATATATATAGCTTTCAGCTATTTTTCGCCCCGTGATGGTCAAGATTTTTAACTGTTATAGCAATCGAACAAAAGCTTAGGACGCTCTCTCTATTTCGGATTTGCTCATATAACCGAGATTGATATCTTAACCTATGCTTCGACTGCTATACTTCCTCCATTACAGCGCTTTTCATATGAGTGAACCACAAAAGTGTAAAATGTAACTCAAGATAAAATACTTATCTAGAGCGATATAGCTGGCACACTTGCTCCGCTGAAAACTGCTGTAAAATGAAGCAAATTTTAACCTAAATAACTAAACTGGACAGTAAAAAGTTTTTGTATTCATAAAACAGTTGGTTTCATTTGAAAAAATACTCCAAAGCAGGATTATTTGTTGGCCTTATGCCCACACAGCTAGTATAAAGCGAACTCTTTCAATAGAAGAGTCCCAATGCAAATCACAACAGCGATATCTGAGAGTCACCATCTTAGTGTAAAGTAGTAGAGTTTCTGTCATGAAGCAATCTTTTTCGTCAAACAAGTTGCGTAATTTGACTGTTAACCCCAAACGCAAGATCTGCGACGACTGCGTTTGAGGAGTGGTGTTGGTGGAGGATATTTCCCAACTGCATTGTATCGGACTCTGGTAATTAAGGTTTGCTGAAAAAGTATGAAAATAGTTGATTTTTTATTCAATAAAAATTGATGTTTATCAAAAATTATCATCATTTATTCAACTAGAAGTTGAAATTATTAAAAACAACTAGACAAAAAACTATAAAAAAAGAGAAAAAGCCTCTTTGAAGAGGGTAAAAAGGTTGATTACTAAAAAAGTCAAAAAAGTAATTGCGATTGCAGTTGTGGAAGTTTTAGAAAGTTTAGCTATTACTTTTTTTATGACTAAATCCTCTTTTGCCACCGGCAAAATTTACCTTCAATATGGTGACCTAATCTTTCATCGCTCCTGAGCTTATTTTTTCTGTTCTTTATCAATATTTTTGGGTGCTCTTCCCTAATGAACCACTGATTCTAATACCTTTGTCTTTACAGAATTTTCCGTTTTCTCATGTTAGCTAAATTTGGTCTGTATGAACTGACTCTGTATAATAACCCGTGTATTTTTTCCACTATTCAACTTGAGCCTTTAAATCTTGAAATTCCTTATAGTTATCCGAATTTATTCTATGTAAAAATATATATCCATCTATACAACTTACAGATATTTGAGCTCCAAATCACTGTATTTTCTCCCTTTTTACTCTTACTATTGGACGCATATCAGGTTGATTTAAACTTACTATTTTTTTATTTATTCGTTGTTATTTGTTATCCCACATTAATTGTTGTTGATTATAAAATTTACGAAAATCCAACAATATTTTATATTGTCTAGTACTCAAATTTTCATAACTGAAAAATTCTCAATTAACAGACTTTTAATTGCTTAATTTTTTACTTAAATATTTCAGTTTTTTTTATAGTTTCCCTAATAGAATTAGGAGTTTTTCGTCTTTTTTTTCTACCTTTAAATATTCCTTTCTTGTTGTTTGAATGTGAGTAATAATTTTTTGTTGAAACTAGCTTTTAACAGCATTTTAATAGAATATATTAGATAATTTCGGTTTTAATTATGCCATTATTTAATAGATTTAAGTGCATCAGATAGTTGATATCGGAGAGAGCGCAGGTGGCATCTATAATTAATTTACTTTTATTTTTACACTCCTTTATTTTTTCTAATAAGGTTGTTTTTTTTACTTCATCTTCCTGATTTTTACTCTAATTTTTCACCACATCTCAATTAATTTTATTGATTAAATCTGTACCTATTCCTTCTCTAAAATGAAACAAAATTAACGCCCCTAATTCCATTCTAAATTTCATCCAGGTGCTCCTATGTATGGTAGAGAAAAAGATTACATATACATCTTCATATTTCTCCTAAGAAATTAAACTAGCCATCACTACCCAAGGATTTTCTGGGGATAATTAGCCATTAAACGGCAGTTGAAAATTTTCTGGTGGAGTATCAGGTTGGCCAACTTTTTTGTACATAGTGTGTGCATTATAGAGGTTTATTTTAGCTGAAAATTAGATACTATTTATGATGAAAAATACCTAAAATCATTACTGTGTAAGTTTTTTATATTTATTCAGTAAACTCTAATTAAGTGTCGCAAGTAAATCCTCAACTCTTTAATCAACTCTTTAGAAGCAAAATAAGCATCAAGGATGATATAGCTACCAGTATGGATAAGTTCTAACTACAAACTAGACATTCATTCTACATGGTGGATAATTTTTGGGCACTAATCACCCTGGGAATGGAACCAGTGCAAAGTTTAGGTGTAGTAATGTTGTGTTAGTCCCACAGTAAGTCGATAACTCATAACTGCCTGATGTTGGTTGCATAAAAGAATTCCCCAAATTCGTACGTATAACGAAACATTCATAAGTAGCATGACTACTAAACACTGGACGTAAGTTGGTCAAGATTGGCTCTAGACAACGTATTACGTGCATCCTGAAAGTATTAGAGCTGGTCAAATTTAAGAATCATTAACCAGTATGCACGATTCCCCGACTTTTAGCGGGGAATATTTTTTTCTACCGAGAACTTTGTACTGTCCAGTAACTAAAGTGTTTTTGAATTAAAGTAGTTAAGCGTTTGCTCCGCGTGGCGTATCGCCAGGTGCGCATAAAACTATAGTAAAGATCGCGCTTTTTTATCATGCACTATATATAGTGTCTTTGCGTAAGTCCTGATCTACCAAAATTTTAGATTATGTCTTTTATAGAGGTTTAGCTTGCCCAACCTGATACCAAACTTCACTAACTCATTACCCCCAACGCTCATAACAATAACACCGATGATACGAAACTTAATATCAGAAATCAGAAGTAATTTTTGACTGAGTTTGAGTATTTATAAATGTCCTAACTTATTTACATACTGCCATAACTAATAACTGATTTTAAACCCGCGAAGCCCGTAATTGTCCACAAGCTGCATTAGCTTCTAGACCACGGGAATAACGAATGCTAACTGCAATATTTTGTTCTGCCAAAGCATTAGCAAAAGTTTTTATCATCTCCTGAGTAGGTCGTTGATAATCAACTTCACTAATAGGATTATAAGGAATTAAATTAACATGACACTGAAACCCACGCATATTTTTTGCTAATTCTCTAGCATGATCTGGTAAATCATTAAAACTTGCTAACAAAATATATTCAAAACTAATTCTCCGCTTTGTTATCTTGACATATTCACGGCATTCTGATATCAAATCAGCTAAAGGATAAAACTTAGCACTAGGAATCAGATGTTCCCGCAATCTTTGATTAGAAGCATGAAGACTAACAGCAAGGGTCACCTGCAATTTATGTTGAGCTAATTGCCGGATGCGATCACGAATCCCCGAAGTCGAGATAGTTATCAAACGTTGCCCAATACCTAAATCTTGATTCAGAGACCTAACTGCAGCCAAAACATTTTTAGTATTCAGCAGAGGTTCCCCCATTCCCATAAACACGATATGGCTGACCCGTCGCTCAAAATCTTCTTGCACCGTTAGTACTTGATCGATAATTTCATGTGCTTCTAGGTTACGGCTAAAACCACCCTTACCAGTAGCACAAAAATCACAGGCCATTGGACAGCCAACCTGAGAAGAAACACAAACAGTTAAGCGTTTATAAGTAGGAATACCCACAGTTTCAATTATATTGCCATCTGATAATTTTAGCAAATATTTAACTGTAGCATCTGGAGCAACAGAGCGATGATGTATGACAGAACGACCAATAGGAAAATTACTAATTTCCTCACGCCATTGTTTGGAAAATACAGTAATATCTGCAAGAGACTTAGCCCCTTTTTGATAAATCCATTGATATAGTTGTTTACCTCGATAAGCAGGTTGTCCCTGTTGTTGCACCCACTCAGTTAACTTAGCTAAGGATAAACCAAGGAGAGGAGTTTGAGTAGGAGTTTTGAAAGATTGAGTCATCGGTGATTAAGATATTTGTAAAATAATTTTTATGTAATTGTAGCACAAGCTTCCAATGATCTTATACATTAACCAAACCCTGTTGAGAGTTTTACCATCAATTGCTATTATTTCTACTTCAGTTATTTGACTTAATGACTTAAATGGCAAAAAACATTGCTGTAATTAATAGGCTCAAGACTTGCAAAAACTCGCCCAAGCTTTATGGTGAGATGGAGTTCCATTAGGCAGTTCTCAAAAAAAATTTAGCTATTCACTTTTAGATTTACCTAAAAATTCTATATCTATCCAGGTATCCGTGACACAAATTACATCACAAATATAATTGTAATAACATCAATTAATTTCTGGTGTTTTGTTCTCTCAAATCTGGGGTCTTATAATTTACTAAAATATTCATAAATACTCTTTTTTTCAGAACTTTTATTGTTAAATATTGAGAGTATTTAGATAACAATTATCATTCATAACTTTCTAATTTAAAAGCTATCGTTGGTGAATCAAGATATGAGTTAATGTATTATTAAAATAAATTTTAACTCTATAGTCTCAAATCATGGAATACCGAGAATGTAGATCTGATAATATCCGCAAAAACGGAATATATCGACAAGGGAAACAAAACTACATCTGTGTTAATTCTTCTCACCAATTTATTGATAATTATCAATTAGCGCAGGGTTATTCTGATGAATTTAAATATGAATGTTTGACAATGTATGTTAATGGAATTGGGTAAAGAGCGATCGCTCTTTCTTAAAAAAAATCATTACAATACCATAATCAATTGAATTAAACAAGTGGGTGAGTTATTACCTAACAGTTATTCTCCTCCCTAGGACTCCCCAGGTAGGAGAATTAGATGAACTGGAGAAAAAAAACAAGATTTGGATCTGGAACGCTGTAGATCATTTTAACAGAGGTATTTTGGAGTGGGTGATTGGAGAGCACATTGCAGAAACCTTTGAACCCTTATGAGCACAGGTCGAAAAGTAGAACTGTTATTTCTATGTGAGCTGATGGGTGGAAAGTATATCCACAGTTAAACTCAAATGGAATCAGATTATTAGTAAAACGTATATGACCATAGTCGAAAGAGAAAACACAAGAGTTAGGAACTATTTAGCTAGGCTACACCGAAAAACTTTGTGTAAGTCACAAGTCGGTGGAAATATTGAAATATTCTGTCGGTTTACTGATTAATGATCTTGATTGGAAAGATATTCCTGTTCCTTATCGTTCATAGCTCAACTCACCGACTCCTAAAAGCCTATTTGTATGTAACAATGTTAATTATTGTTGAGCTTTTTTTGATGGTTATAATTGTTGATAGCGTTCGTATTTATTTTAGGAAGTATCCAATATGCTCCCAGAGCCTATTCTTAAATTATATTCTGACTTGGTCATTTGTCAAAAAAATTAGATGTGTTTTGTCTGGCTATAGGGTGCAGACATAGTCTTTCTTATAGTTTAATTAATTAGTAGTAATTATATATCCTAACCAATTAACGTAGTGCTATAATATTTTATTCGGTTAAAGAGTTATAACTAAAGCTTGTAATAGAGCTTGAGCAATAAGATAGAAATCGCTCTTACCCTAGTACAAAGCATATACTTTTTGATTGCTACTCCGATCCTGGCATCAGAAACTGATAACTGATTACCTTCGATTAGTTCCAGAGTAAACCATACCTCTTTGAGCATCCAACGTCAAAATTGTTCCATCCCGAACTACATTAGTCGCATTCTTCACTCCCACGATCACTGGCAACCCCAAACGTAAACCAATAACTGCAGCATGACTGGTAACACTATCCTCTTCCGTCACCACTCCAGAAGCTTTTTGCATTGCCTCCACAAACTCAGCATTTGTCTGATTAACCACCAAAATTTCTCCATGGTTAAAATCCCGAACCTCCGTCGAATTACGAGCAACCCGAGCACGACCGCTCACAGAACCTTGACCAACTCCAGTACCTTGACCCAAAACTGCAGTTACAACCTCAACTTTAATTAAATCTGTTGAACCTGCTATGCCTTGTAAAGTACCCGCAGTCATAACTACTAAATCTCCATCAACCAATAACTCGTTTTCCTGAGCTACATTAATGGCTGATTGGAAAGTCTGACCTGCAGAAGGTAAATCCAATACTAATAGTGGTTTCACTCCCCATACAAGTTGTAACTGTCGCGCCACATCCACATGGGGAGTCACTGCTAAAATAGGAGTTTTTGGTCGAAACTTAGATACATTGCGTGCTGTTGCACCGGTTTTTGTCAGACTCATAATAGCTGCTGCATCTAACTCTTGTGCAATCTGACTAACTGCATGACTAATAGCATTGGGAATAGAATGACCTGTATCATTCATACTCGAAACGTTGCAAGTAATAACTTCTTGCTCAATGCGTTTGGCGATAGTTGCCATTGTTGTTACAGCTTCCACAGGATACTTACCCACTGCTGTCTCATTTGATAACATGACAGCATCAGTACCATCAATAATTGCATTTGCCACATCAGAAATTTCGGCACGAGTAGCGCGGGGGTTATTCACCATACTATCTAACATTTGGGTAGCAGTAATTACAGGTATTCCCATCCTGTTAGAAGTAGAAATTAGTCGTTTTTGTAACAGAGGTACCTCCTCTGCAGGTAACTCCACCCCCAAGTCACCACGGGCAACCATCACCCCATTACACAAAGCCAAAATTTCTTCCATTTGTTCGATAGCTTCGTGCTTTTCTATTTTAGCAATTACAGGAACCTTTTTCCCCGCATTAGCAATTAATTGTTTAATCTCTATAACATCCTGGGGGTTACGAACAAAACTAAGCGCTACCCAGTCTACTCCTTGGTCAAGACCAAACATTAAATCTTTTCTGTCTTTGTCTGTCAGTGCTTTAATTGACAGATAAACTCCCGGAAAGTTAACACCTTTATTATTAGAAAGAGTACCACCGACTACAACACGACAATGTAGTTCTTTCTCTGTTTTATCTACTTTCTCCACTAACATTTCTACTTTGCCATCATCAAGGAGAATTTTTGCCCCTTCCGGCACTTCATCTGCCAAAGGTTCATAAGTTACAGAAGAAATTTTTTGAGTTCCTAATTTCAAGTGACTCGTCAAAATAAAAGGGTCTCCATCCTCTAAAGATATTGAGCCTGTTTCAAATTTTCCTAATCTAATTTTTGGTCCTTGAAGATCCTGTAGAATAGCCACCGTTTGATTCAGCTCAAAAGAGGTTTGCCGGATAAGGCGAATACTATTCTGATGATCTTCATGAGTTCCATGAGAAAAGTTGAGTCGCAGGGTTGTAGCACCAGCTTTAATTAGCTCCCGAAGTACATCAGGCTTAATTGTGGCTGGGCCAATAGTGGCTACTATTTTAGTGCGACGCAGATAATTTTGTAGTTCCATGAGTTTAGGGTATTAGTAGATAGGTGAAGTAGGATAAATATCTTGATTTTTAATTATTTATGATAGTAATTACGCCAGAAATAGTCATAAAAAAAAAAATTTCAGATTTATTTAACAAATAAACATAAAAGAAGTACTCAGCACACAAATGCTAAAAATACATATGCTAGTCAACTTCTAGGGCAAGTTCTAATTTGACATAATTTTCTAATTTATTAGTTATTATATTCATGGGTAATATTGATATCTCATATTACGTTTTATTAGCTGGACTTTTGGAAAAAATGAACTAAATTAGTTGATATCCATCATCTAGCTTGACCTATACCTAAAAATACCTGTTCCGTGAATTAAATAAAGGTAGTCTGTTTTACATCTATCCCGACTAAAAATGGTTTTATAAATATGGTAACTTCTGGAAAAATTTGGTTCAAAAGAAAGGTTATCGTTCTTCTTTAGGGGGACTGTAGGGAGAAAGTAAATGCCAAAACATTACTCAAATGACAGACAATGTTATTAAATCTTGGTCTCATTTACATACATGATTTTCCTGGATATTCATGTAGGAGAAGAATATACTATGAATAAGCCGTGTTGAAAGATTAGGTAATGCAGAGAGCAAAGCATTCGATGAAATGATTAAGTCATTCAAGTCCCAAGGAGCGATATAGCTGCCCACTTAATTTTGCGATCATTATCCCGCCATCTTCCTTTCCCCCACTTCAGAAGAGGGTTTTAGAAGTTTTTTATAAAGGATAACTAAAAAAATGCGCTAATGTATGAATTGTAACTCATAGATTTAAGAACTGCTATAAAATTTGTCTGGGGGTAAACTTAGGTATAACCTCCTATACTTACAGAAATTGTTGTGAATATATTTTACTTCTGGAAAAAAGTTCAATGAGTTAGCCACAATAAAAATATTTTTCTCTGTTAAAGGTATGGGGTTCATCCTTAACTTTTTTGATTTTCTCTCTTGACAAAAATAATAATCATACTATATTACTTAATATTGCTTTACATACATTTACAAAAATTTGTATTTAACCTATGCTACGAAAATAAATGTTAATTAATATTAAGGAGTAAAAATAATAATGTTAGAGGCAGGAGTGCAAATAACAGTCCCAAGAGAGTTACTTCACTCATCTGGAGGCTTAAATACTAACTTACTAATGTTTTTGAGTGCTTTAGGAATAGTAATTTTCTCAACCTGTGGTTACTTTTACTGGCACTTTCCTGGCTGGTGCTGCTTCTTAATGAATGTAGTAGCCTTACATATGGCAGGAACAGTCATTCACGATGCGTCCCATAATTCGGCTCACAAAGACCGTTTAATTAATGCTATTTTAGGTCATGGGAGTGCTTTACTTTTAGGTTTTGCTTTTCCAGTATTTACACGAGTACATCTACAACATCATGCTCACGTTAACGATCCAGAAAATGACCCAGATCATTTCGTTTCTACTGGTGGGCCACTATGGCTAATTGCAGCTCGTTTTTTTTACCATGAAATATTCTTTTTTAAAAGACGACTGTGGCGAAAGTTTGAGCTATGGGAATGGTTTTTCAGTCGCTTAGTAGTCTTTATTATTGTAGGGTTATCTATCTATTATGGTTTTCTGGGCTATATTTTGAATTTCTGGTTTTGCCCCGCTTTGGTGGTAGGTATAGCTCTAGGGTTATTCTTTGATTATTTGCCTCACCGCCCCTTTCAAGAGCGCGATCGCTGGCACAACGCTAGAGTTTATCCCAGTCCTATTCTCAATATCCTGATTTGTGGACAAAACTATCACTTAATTCATCATCTATGGCCTTCTATCCCTTGGTATAATTACAAACCTGCTTATGAGGCAATGAAACCACTTTTAGATGTTAAAGGCTCTCCTCAATCTTTGGGACTCTTGCAAGGAAAAAACTTTTGGAGTTTTCTTTACGATGTTTTTTTAGGAATTAGGTTTCATAAACATTAATTAATTTTTCCAATAATGTTTTTTCTTTTTAGTGAAAAATAAACTCTCTTACTATAAACAATTTGTCTCATTAATTTTAATTAGTTTTATGTTTTGTAAAACAAGCCAAAGTACCTACTAATTTTAGACCTATCTACATAAGGATATGGCCTACAATAGTGCCTAACCCTTGATGAAACCCACAGCTGAGAAAAATAATTTTATTTGTAGTACAGGCATCTTGCCTGTATTGGATATAAATAGTACCATTTCTTCACAACTTTTCTACATTTTGTTGACTAGAGGACTCACCCCTAATGTAGATTTTGGAGGGAGAGTAGCTAGGGAAGTTTTATACAACCTCCATGCCTCTCTGTTGGACGTTGCATAAAACTTTCCTACAACATAAGAATAATTAACATTAACTTAGGGTTAAGTAGGTAGGAATGAAAAAAAACTAGCTATATGATAAGATTTATATACTGACTTCAAGAGACTCTACACAGTTGATTTGAGATAAATCTATATGTTGTGACATGACGACAAATTTCAACACTGACAAAGCTGAATTTTGCAAAAAGGTTATTCCCTTTGTGTTAATTACTTAAGAACTAAAGTATAGTCTATAGCAATCTATTATTATATTAGAGAAAGTATAATATGTAAAATCATATAAACTCAACAATTGTACTTTTCCATGATACCTGATTTATATTCAAAATTATTTAGGATTAGTATATAGTATAGTGTTAATGTATAGAAACTAGTATTACACATATTCAATGATAAGTATAGAAAGATTTTATAGCAGTTTTTATTATTCAAATAAGACAGAGATTTTGAAACTTATGCACTTATGTACTCTTAAATTTAGGTAGAATATTGATATTAAAACCCCTATAGATAGCTTTCACTGTCTAATATCAAGTCTCATTAATTAGCCATAATAAAAATGTTTTTATAACATCAATTGCTCCCAATTACCTAAAATTTTTCCATAGTTAAGTATTTCAAGAAACATGAGAAGTACCTCAGGAAAATTATTTACCTATTTTAATTATCTGTGCTTTTTAGAAGGCCAAGAATTCAGCTTGTGTAAATTTGTAATTAATTTTGCACAACCACTTATAGGTTTTAGCCCTAAATAACTATCCTAGATTTTGGGGTCGGTTTATTTAATCTGATGGTTAAACTCACTAATTGAAACTAGAACCCACCACTACTATTGCAATATTTTAGATGTGTTAGTCCACTACAATAATCAATTTTTAACTTCTGACTTTTGACTTTTAACTTGACACCACGTCCTTATACAGTAGTCTTAATTATACCCACTGGTATCGGTGCATCTATTGGGGGTTATGCTGGTGATGGTTTGCCAGTAGCACGAGCGATCGCACAAACCTGCGATCTTCTGATAACTCACCCTAATGTTCTCAATGGGGCACAACTTTATTGGTCATTACCTAATGCTCTCTATGTAGAAGGGTATGCTATTGACAAATTTGCTCAAGGATGGTATGGCTTACAACCAGTACATCAAAACCGAGTGGGTTTAATCCTTGACCAGGCCATTGAGCCAGAATTACAACTGCGCCATTTACAAGCTGCCGATGCTACGAGAGCAACTTTAGGTCTAAATCTTACAGATTACATTGTGACTGACTTGCCATTAGGAGTACAACTACGAAAGTCTGAGTCTGGGGCGTCCTGGGGCACAATAGCTAATCCTGATAGCTTGCTACGAGCAGCATATACCCTAATTCACAAAGGAAAGGCAGAGGCGATCGCTGTTGTTGCTAGATTTCCGGATGACGAAGGTAGTACAGCATTGCAAGAATATCGTTATGGTCAAGGAGTTGACCCTCTGGCAGGAGCAGAGGCGGTTATTAGTCATTTAATTGTCAAAACTTTTCAAATACCCTGTGCTCATGCTCCTGCTTTATTACCCCTACCTCTAGACCCTAACTTATCACCCCGGTCTGCCGCGGAAGAAATGGGTTATACGTTTTTGCCTTGTGTTTTAGTTGGTTTGAGTCGTGCGCCACAGTTAGTCACATTCAGAGATGGTTTGGCACTTCCTAACAGCATCTGGGCAGAACAAGTTGATGCGGTGGTTGTACCTGCGACAGCTTGTGGAGGTAGTGCGGTGATAAGTTTCAGTCAAACTAAAGCACAAATTATTGCCGTCAAAGAAAATAAAACCTATATGCAGGTATCACCTGAAAAGTTGGGGATCAAGGCGCTGGAGGTAAATTCATATTTAGAAGCCTTGGGGGTGTTAGTTGCTCATAAGGCAGGTATTAGTCCAGAGGCTTTAAGACCAAAAATATTATCAATTCCTAGAATTGAGTATTAATATTCCGTACCTTTTTCTTATGAAACTCTTTTCTATTAATATCAGGACTTATGCAAAGACAATATATAGCAATCCTAAGTAGGTTGCGGCAAAA
>ENA-UENU01000038-UENU01000038.1-marine-metagenome-genome-assembly--contig:-NODE-38-length-40674-cov-170.754312_pt1 | contig 40674 bp, 26 predicted proteins | sample MGYA00237877_ERZ529326 | MGnify/ENA primary metagenome ERZ529326 (study PRJEB26372, sample SAMN05368344) | marine metagenome | biome: cultured habitat; feature: ocean water; material: water; isolation... | reverse complement strand
ATTTTGCCATTAGGGGTTTTTCCCTTTTGAGGTGAGTAGTATTTCTGTTTAAGGAATAATACTTTATCTGTTTTGTTGGTAATATCTTGAATATCATACTCAGAAAAGTTTTTGAGCCGATACAATGACTTGGACTTGGACTTAGATTTACTCTTGCTCAGACCTACTAACTACAGTTTTTTATATTATCTTCACTTCTTAATTTTTGCTATCTAATCATCTTTTGTGCAACAAAGTCATAAAAAAGGCTTGATAATTCAACAAAAAAATAATAAAAACGAACATATTGGGTAATTATCAAGACCCTCACGGGATGAAAAGCTAGTTGAAAAGCATAGATAGAAAGGAATTTGCGTTTAGGAATTTAATAATACTTCAATTAAAAGAAAACCCTTATTGATAGAAATAAGACTTAGTTTGAGTGTAAAGCTCTCATACTACATCCCCACTTTTATTGAAAAATAGTTCAATTTTAATAGCCAGCAAAATCAGAAAAAAGGTAAATTTTATTAATTTTAATTAATCATAAAAAATTAACTATTTTTTCTCCAATTGAAAAATTTTGGTCAAAAGTGAAAGCTATTTAAATAAAAGTTAAAGCAAGAAATTATAAAGATTGAATTAATACCATTACCTCGGCTATATTAAAAGTTAGTCAACAAGATATTCGCAATTGGTTTACCCATTGTTGTTACTGTAGATCATAGCTATGGGAATTGCTATATTTAATCTAGTTTCATTTGCTTTTGCTCCTTCAATATTGTAACCTCCACTCTTACAATCTTTGAATATGGCATCAATTTTCATTCTTTGACTATATGCTTTATTAATTTTATCTGATGACAATAAATTACTAATAATTTACCAGGTTTATGCTAGATTTTCTGGTTGATTTAGCGCTTTTTGATATATTAACAAATTGCTGAGACAGACTTGCTTAACTTTAGTAATTTTTTGATTTAATAATAATTTTTTTGAGCCAACTGTTACTTTTAATCGCTCTAGTTTACAATATTTACTACCACCCTTGATTTGGGCTGTATTTTTTTGTAAAAATGGAAAGTATAGATGTTTTGAGCATAACTTTTTTCATCAACATGATATAGCAATCCCATATTGGTCGCAACAGATGTAATAGTAAGAATAACATGTCTAAGAAAAAGAAAAAAAATGAATATTATAGATAAACTAGATGATTTTATTAATCAAAAAAAAGAGCTCACAGAAATTAAAATAGTCTAGGCCGTCAAAATGAGCTTTTCAGGAAAAATACTACCATGAAATCAAAGAATTATTAAATGTAACTCAGCAGTTTAGAAAGCGAATGGAAAAACCAAGTATGATTTCATGGTTGAGAAAGTTTAAGGCTTCAGCTATCTTGGGAAACAAGGTTACTTAAAGGCAGTCGAAAAAGACAAAATAATTTAGTGCTTGAGGGTACAAGATTATCTTAGGTTATCAGATTTAAAAAACTATTTATAGAAGCAATATGATGTGGTTTTTTAGTATAATCAAAGTTATTATAAATTGCTGAAATAAAAGTTTAATGCTTCAGCTATCTTGGGAAACAAGGTTACTTAAAGGCAGTCGAAAAAGACAAAATAATTTAGTGCTTGAGGGTACAAGATTATCTTAGGTTATCAGATTTAAAAAACTATTTATAGAAGCAATATGATGTGGTTTTTTAGTATAATCAAAGTTATTATAAATTGCTGAAATAAGCGAGCATAAGTTGAGAAAAAACTTAAAAAAATAATCTTACTAAAAATGATAAATTAGTAAAAGCTAAAATAAAAAAATATAGAGAAGTTGTTAGCTAAATGGTAACCCGAAATAGAAGCTGAAAATTTGACAGTTTTTATCATTAATGAATTTTCTCTTCTATGTATAGATATATTAGGTTTTACTTGGGTAAAAACAGATGAAAGAATAGAAATTGTAATGAAAAATGAAAAAGAAAAACAGACTTATTATGGCGCTTTAGATTATCAAACTAAAGAATTTATTGTGCAAGAATTAAAAAAGTGGAAATACTAAAAGTACTATGGAATTCATTAAATATTTGCAGAAGCAAAGACCGGTAATAAATTGGCAATATTTTGGGATGGAGCAACTTACCATAACTCTCAAGCATATCGAGAATATTTAATGACAATTAATCAAGACTTATCGGAAAAAGAATGATTGATAAACTGTACGCTTATTTGCTCTAAATTCTTCGGAGCAAAATTCAGATCAGAAAAGATATTATTTGTCAATGATTGTTAAGATCAGCTAATCCTGTGTATTTTCGGCGACTTTTAGATTGAATTGGTAGGAAAAAAAAGCTGATGATTTTGATATTTGTACAGTTTTATGCACTGATATCAAATATAGCAATATTTTTAATGTTTAAACTAGATCGCTGGACTCCATTTCTGCTTTATTTAGTCTGGATAATTACCCAATATATTCATTTTTATTGTTTTTTTGTTTAATTATCAACCCTTTTGAATAATCTTATTTTTAAGAGGATTTAAAATCTTTTTTTTTGAATAAAAAATAAACCTGAAATATGGGTGGGGAGTTGGTGAACGCGAAGTGTTCACCAACTCCCCCTTATTCCCAATAAGCTTTCCATTGCACTTAAATTATTATTCAGCTTAACTTGTAAATTCCTTGATATATCTATTTTCCAGCTAGCTTGTCACCCCGTGAGCTCTAATATACGAAGGTTTAACCAGGGTTAAACTTTATGTATTTAGCTTGACATAAAATAATTTTTAAGGTATTATAAAATGTTTACATTAAATTACATCATCTTGAAAACAATAGCTATTATTAGAGCATAATCATAAATTTTGGTGTAAGCTTTTTGGTTACTAGTGGAAATATATTCTAATCTCTAAAATTAAGATCTATTATTACGGGCACTGACTAAAAAATTAATCGTTAAATCTCAAATCTATAAAATGACCAAAAAATAAGGTCAATAGTCTTCCCTTTAAAGGGAATAAAAAAGTAAACTTCAGTATTTCAAGCCTCTGGCTTCAGCCGGAGATAATGATAACTGATAACTAAAACGACATCTTACACCTGAAAAATGACTAATCAACAAACTCTAAGGAAGAAACTCTTAGACTTAGATAACGCTAACTACAAAGCCTACAGAGACATTCAAGGTAGTTACCAATTTTCTGACTTTACCCTAATTATTGACTATGTTCAAGGAGACCCCTTTGCAGCCCCTAGTAAACTTCGGGTACAGTTGCCCTATACTGTTTCTGGCTTTCCTCCAGAACTATATAAAACTCCTATTAGAGAAATGGCCTTACGAGATTTCCTGACTCGTAAATTTGACAGAATGGCCTACGAAGTCAGTGGAAGGCGTGGGACAGGCAAGAGTGGAATGATAGCAATTACTAAAATGGGACAAGAAGTTCTAGAACGGACATCAGTATACCTGATTAAGCTAGCGCCTCCAGTTCCTAAGCCAGCCCCTGGCTCAAACCCAGCTTTAGAAAGGGCAAAACCTATAAAATTAAGCAGTCAAAAGGGTGTAGAAGTTCGATTAGTAGTAGGATTACCTGCTGGTGGTCGTAGGATTTTAGGTAGGCAAGCAGCAGAAATGCTTTGTGATGATATCCCATATATTGTTCACCGGACTCTCAAATATGAACAATTAGATGCTGATGTTTGTCGCCGTCATGTAGAAACAGTAGAAGATACAGATTGGTTACGGAAACAGTTGCCAGAAAAAAATTTAGTGGCTTTTGTTGCTAATGGGGCAATTTTACCCCGTAGGAGTGGAGTTGATGATCGCCCTTTATCATCCGAGGAAGTAGTGCCATTTAAATCTCCCCCTTCTCTGGAAGTAGAGTTTGAATGCCCAAATCAAGGTAAAATTTCTGGTATGGGAATTCCTAAAGGGGTGACATTGATTGTTGGTGGTGGTTATCATGGTAAATCTACTCTCCTCAAAGCAATTGAAGGAGGGGTTTATAATCATGTTCCTGATGATGGACGTGAATTTGTAGTGACAGATCCCGCAGCAATTAAAATTAGAGCAGAGGATGGTCGTAGTGTTGCTGGTGTAGATATTTCTCCTTTTATTAATCAGTTGCCTCAAAATCGTTCGACTACTCAGTTTACTACTGAAAATGCTAGTGGTAGTACATCTCAAGCTGCAAACATTATGGAAGCTTTGGAGGCCGGTCTGGGAAATAGTAACCTTGAAGAAACTACAACTACAGCTACTACGCCTGTGTTTTTAGTAGATGAGGATACAGCAGCTACTAATTTTATGATTCGCGATCGCCGAATGCAAGAACTGATTGCTAAAGAACAAGAACCAATTACACCTTTTATTGATAAGGTACGACAGTTATATACGGATTATCAAGTCTCAACTATTTTAGTAATGGGTGGTAGTGGTGACTATTTTGAGATAGCAGATAAAATCATTGCGATGGAAAACTTCCAAGCCCAAGAAGTTACAGAAAAAGCTAAGGAGATTGCTGAAAAATATGCTACTGGTCGTACAGCTGAAGGTGGTGAAAAATTTGGTGTAATTCGATCGCGAATACCATTACCAGAAAGTTTAGACCCTAGTCGGGGGCGACGAGATGTGCGTTTAAAAGTACGAGATCTTGATGAAGTCGTGTTTGGGAGTGAAGATGTTGATCTTTCTGCAGTGGAACAATTGGTTAGTAAAGACCAACTAAGGGCAATTGGTGCCGCTATGGTTTATGCTAAAAAACAATATATGGATAGTAATCGGACATTATTAGAAATTATTGATGCTGTTATGGCAGATATTGAATCCAAGAGTTTGGATGTTTTAGTTCCTTTTCCACAAGGAGATTTAGCTCTATTCCGACGTTTTGAGTTAGTGGCAGCAATAAATCGTCTGCGAACTTTGGTAGTTAAATAATTGGGTATTGCTCAGTGTACCCCCAAGTCAAAATTGAAAAGTAATCTCTAACTTAGAGGTTGTTTGAAAAGGGATAGGGGTGTAACCAATGGGTGCTAAACGCCGAACCATGAGACGAATCATGGCGATGTAAATCATGGTCTGGGAGTTTTGAGGTAAATGCTCGTAGTCTTGAGGACAGCGTCAATACCAATTCCACCCTCCCTAGTTGCGCTAAACCACCCAACACTTTTTGAGGAGAATGAAACCCTTGGATTCTTGAGGACGCAGCACCCTGACGTGGTGAAAAGCTAGCTGAGAGATAGATATATCAAGGAATTTACAGGTTAAGCTGAATAATAATTCAAGTCAAATGAAAAGCTTATTGAGAATAAGGGGGAGTTGGTGAACACTTCGCGTTCATAAACTCCCCCCCTATTTTAGTTGATTATTTATTCAAAAAAAAAAGGGTTTAAATACTCTTAAAAATATGATAAAAAAGGGTAGATAATTCAACAAAAAAAACAATAAAAATGAACATATTGGGTAATTATCAAGACCAAATAAAGCATAAATTAACTCCAGCGATCTAGTTAAAAAATTAAAAGTCTTGTTATGTTTTATATCAGAGACTGTTTGTAAAAAAAGCTAAAGATAGCCATAGCCATAAAAAAGTATTGAAGGTAGGAAAATAAAAAAATAATGATTACGGTAAAATAAATGTTGTAAAATCTTTAGCCAGGGGTCTGATACCATTTCTCAAAAAAAAATGCTATAGTTTACTGGATATGAAAACAGTGAATAATATGGCGTGTCTTGTTAAATTAAATATTCTGGAATGGGCCGAAGAACTCCAATAAATATTATCCCGACAGACAGCAATTGTTTTTCAAGCAAAAACTACAGGCATTATATTGATACTTAATAAGACCAGCAGATACTATTGAATATATATCAATGTTATTAGAATGTCATCGTACAACTGTTTGTTGCATAGAGATAGATTACAGAATTTATGACCCAGATACTGACAATAAAAGCAAAATATATCATGTTGAATAAATGATACAAAATAGCTATAAAAAATAATGAAATACAATTTAAAATAGTATTAATAGATAGTTGGTATGCAACACAAAGATTAATAGCATAAATAGATCATGATATAAGAATTTATTATTGTCCTTTAAAAAGGAATCGCGCCTATTGATGATACAGGTGGTGTATAAATATACAAATAATTTTAATACCTAAATTTGAATAAAACAGAAAAATTCTAGGGGGAAAAAATAAAAACTAAAGGCTTTTAACCAGAAAAAAAGTGAAAATATTTTGGGTAATTGTGTCTGCCAAAGTTTGCAGAATATATTTTCACTAATGACCTGAATCAATAATCACTTATGGATGTAGATTTTGAATCTCTTGACTAGATATAAAATTGAAGATCTCAATTTATAAATTAAGCAATTGAAAGGTTTAGGAAGCGTGTTAGTGTCGTCTGCAAATAATTAAAAAAATCATATTGTTTGTGCAATGGAGGGTGTGGAACTTCTTAAAAATACTTGCTTAGTTATATAGGAAAAAGTATTTGTAAAGAAAAGCCACGGATTATTATCAAAATATCTAACCGACCAATTGAAATATCCTTCAATTAAAATTAAAGTTATTTAAATTGAAAAACTCAAGAGTTTTTTGAATAAAAATAGTTAGGCGATTAAGAAACTCAATAATAGTAGTATAAATATTTGTGGTTATATGGGTTGGAACGAAACTAATTCAGGAGAAAGCTTTTGCTATAAGTTTAATAATTTAGATGATTTTTGTTTGAAAAGATTTTTGGAGATATTTTCCCACTAACTACCCTAATGATTTACATATAATTAAAGTAAATAATGCTGGATATCATTAACCATTAAACCTAACAATTATTGATAATATTATTCTCATATTTCAACCAATTTATTCTCCAGAAATTAACCTGATAGAAAGGTTATGGTTAGCAATAAAACAAAAACTGAAGTGGATAATATTTGGAGATTCATCAGACCTTTTGAGAAAATATTTAAGGAAATTCTACTAAATATTAACTAGGATGTTGTAGCTTCATTAACAGGATAGCAGTTTATCATTGATGCTTTAGAAAAAGTAGGTATAATAAACAATTTTAATTCGCCTGCTCCGGCTAGGTAAGCAAGTTATCAATAATATGAATAAGTAATTTTTTTACATATATTATGTGATAGCAGTATCAGGTATAGTATTTTTTTGACAAATAGTATAAGTATCGCTTGTTTCCCTGGACCTAACAGCCAGAAAAAATGTCAATTCCTCTTAATTTCTAGAATACCTTTGTCTCCATCAAGATTAGCCTCTATTCCCACAGGTAAAGCAGCATTAGGACTATCATGGCCAAAAGGAAGGTCAGAAACAATGGGAATATTTAGATCCACCAAGCGATCGCGCAATACTTCCTCAACAGTAAACTCAGTATGATTTACTACTCCACCGGAACACTTACTAAACCGCCCGAGAGCAATACCTTTAACCTGCTCCAACAGACCCGCCATACGCCACTGAGTCAACATTCGGTCAATGCGGTAAGGAGCTTCATTTACATCTTCTAAAGCCAAAATTGTCCCAGTTAAATCTGGTTGATACTTAGTACCTAATAAATGACCAGCTACAGTCAAATTTGCTGGCATTAAATATCCCTTTGCTTGGCCACCACCCCAACCATTTCCTGTTAGAGGTTCTAGGGGCCGACCCTCTACCAAATCAAATAGTCGTTTAATTGACCACTTTGGTTCGGCAGATAAAGTAGCCAATAATGGACCATGAATGCAGAGAAAGCCCATCTTGCTAAAAGTCCAGAGTAGAGCTGTAACATCAGAAAAACCAATCAACCATTTAGGAGTAGACGATGAATAATTATTGATGCCTTGCCAGTTTTCTAGTATACGAGTAGCGCCATAACCACCCCTAGAGCAAAGAATACCACGACAATTTTCATTATTAATAGCTGCCACTAATTGACTACAGCGACTTTCATCTGTACCTGCTAAATAACCCCACTGCTTGTCATAGTTAGGAGTGAGTTCCACTTGATAGCCATGTGATCGCCAAATTTGTAATCCTCTTTTGAAAGCATCCAACTCTCCCAAACAGCCACTGGGTGAAATAACTTGTAATAAGTCACCTGGTTTTAAATAGTTTTGATTCAAAATATTATAGCAGTTTCCTGCTTGATAAAGTATATATTAGAGAATAAGGAGGAAATAAAAAATATATATCCCATTAATAATATCACATCAATCACCGTATCTGCTCTTGTAAGTAAAACTCGGACAGCTGCTAGTTCTTCTTCAAGCTTGACCATTTCCTGTGGCAACCCATCTAGTTATTTTCTGAGGTTTTCTTCTGTAGATTCCATTGCTGATAATACTCTGATTCTGTTAATTAATAATATAGAGCCCATCTCAGCAGATAAACCCAAAGAATAGAGAAAGAAGTAAAATAACTCTTCTTTTGAATTAAATTAAAAATCAAATCAATAGACGTCTCCAAAATAAAAATTAAGCGATAATTGTAGGGTCGTTTTTGTAAAAAAAAATACTAATGAACAAAATATTAGAGTATATAAATCACTACTCCAAAGGAAGCAAAAGAGTTATCAGTTATCAGTATTAATTTTTAGCAATTGAAAACATTAATAGAATATAATCAAATTATATCTGAAAAGAAAAAATTTGAAAAGCTTTCTAAGTGAGTAGTCTTTAGTAAACAACCCATACATAAAAAATACTCCTACTCTCCTTTAATTATCGCTAAAACAAAAAGTGCTAGTGATGTAGAGTATTATCGCGATCAAAAAAACTATAGCCACCCACTAGCAAAGTCTATTATGTTGTTATCCTATTCACAACTAAAATATTACGATTACGATCCCCTTTATACTCATAAATAAATTCATCAACACTTTCTTGTACCAAGTGAATTCCTAAGCCACCAATTGGACGTTCTTCTAAACTTTTTTGTAAATCTTCTTGGGTAACTGCTTCTTTTTTCTTAGGATCAAAAGGTATCGCAGTATCTTCAATATAAATAGTTAAACTTTGTTCATCTATTTTAGTTTCTACATATATGTTTCCTTCTAATCCATTATCATTATAGCCATGAGTAATAATATTTGTTGCTATTTCATCTACTGCTAAACATAAGTTATATGATGGTTTCTTTTCTAAACCTGCTTCTTTTGCTGCTGACTTAACATATTCGCGAATTTTTCCTAGACTATCTAGCTTTCCTTGTACTTTTAATGCCTCCATAAATTCTCCTGTTTTTGATCTTTTTACTAATAGCTTGATCTAACTTCTTCGCACAGCTAACACCGTAATGTCATCAAATTGTGCTGCATCTGCTATATAATCAAATAATTTCTCTTTAATGCGACTCATCAATTCTAATGCAGAATTAGCCGGTTTTTCCACCAATTCTTTCAGCCTTTTGTCTGTAAATAACTTTCCTTCAGGACATTTAGCTTCAGTCACGCCATCAGTATAACCTATGAGCATTTCTCCAGGCTCTAACTTAACTTCCTGAATTTCAAACTTCATATTTGGCATCATCCCTACAGCAGGTCCAGTAGAATTTAGTATTTGCCTTATGATACCATCTTGATTAATAATAAAAAGTGGTTCATGTCCTCCATTCACATAACTAACTAAACCTGTCTCTGGATCTAGCACCCCAAAAAATAATGTAGCAAACATACTCATTTGCCAATGGTTTTGCACAACGTAGTCATTAGTAAGGCGAACAGCTTGAAGAGCATTCTGGTGAATTAAATTAACTGAAGTTGCAGTTTCTTGTAATTTACTTTCCCCAACAGAAAAGATACGAATTAAGCTGCGAAATAAAGCCATAAACAATGCTGCACCGACTCCCTTATCACAAACATCTGCTATAACCAACCCTATTTGATCCTTGGGCAGGGTAAAAGCATCGTAAAAATCTCCGGCTACTTGCTTTGCTGGATGAAAACAGGCAACTATTTCCCAATTATCCAACTGAGGGATATCGTAGGGAAGAAAATCTATCTGAATTTGTCTACCCTTTTCTAATTCATTGTCAAGAGCTTTGGAATAAGTATCTAGTTGCCCATAAAGTCTGGCATTTTCTAGAACTAACCCTATGTGTTCTGCAGTTGCCTCCATTGACTCTGCCATTCTCTTAGTAAAATGATTAGGTTCAGAGTGCAATAAAGTAATAATACCAAGCAAATCTTGACCATTGATAATTGGAACCCCCAATGCTGAACGAACGATGTAAGGTTGATTAGGTAAAGTTAACCAACGATCATCATCTTCTGTATCTGTAATTAATCCTATCTCACGATGACGACTTACCCAACCTGCAAGCCCTTTGTCTCTAACATTACCTATCAATTTAGCCCGTTGTTCTGAGGTTACTTCAGTGCGAGTAAGAATAGCGTCTACTACTTTCTTAGATGTAGGATCTAGTAAAAATAAACTTCCCTTCTCAGTTGCAGTTACATCAGCACAAACATCTAAAGTTTTTTGTAAAGCTGCTCTAATAATCCCTCCTGGGTTAGAGTTGCATCCTGTTGTTACTTCTGTTAATACCTTTTGGGCTAGTCGGAAGGCTGCTAGTTCTTCTTCTACTTTGGCCATTTCCTGTCGCAACCCATCTAGTTCTTTTCTAAGGTTTTCTTCTATAGATTCCATTGTTGATAATACCCTTAACCTATTAATAATATAGAGGCTAGGCACTGATGACTAGGAAATAATTGCAACCTAGCCCTACCTTTTTGATTTATAATATCAAATCTCCATTTAAAATAGGGAGTAAGTACATTAAATCGTAGCATTATTTTCGCGGACTAGTAACATATCATTATATTGCTTTATTGTTGATTAGGTAAACTTCTCCCTAACTTTGACAGGTATCATGAGATTTTCCTGTGACTTATTTATTAATTTTAATTATAGCAGTCATCAGTTAAATTAGGTTATTTTCCTTCCTCTCAAATTGAGTCACAATTATGGATGGTGTGGGCGAATTACAATTCGCCCCTACTTTTGTCTAGTAGACATCTACACAAACTCAATCTTTACTCAAATATTCTAAGGGTTTGAGATTAATTATCCCAGAACTCTAATAGGCTATTCAGATACTTCTGAAGTTGCACATAAGGGACAACTGGGTAATTCAGCCTCAAAAATTTGGGCTCCACTTATGAGGTAATACAGTTCTACTAAACTTATCCAAACTTACATGGAACATGAATTGCATAAGCTTTGGAGATAGCTTAGGTGTTTCACTCTTATGCCACTAACCGCAGTATGTAATTTATCACGACCCAGGCAACAAAATCGCCAGGAAGCTCAAGATACTTATTTACTTAGTTTTCGCTCATTACTCATATTGCTACAATAATATCACTTAGTATTGTATAACTTTAAATAAGTAAAGTAAATTTTTATTGAACTGTCAAGATATTCTTCTCCTGTGTTAATAATAATATATTCTATTCTCACTTTCCCATAGGACACGCTTATTGAAAATTAGAGAACAGGACTTCCCGCCAGGAGAGTTAAACTTCTATCTTAGTTATGATATCGACTTCTGATAGTCATCGAGCTCTTGTAAATAAACACTTTTATCGAAACCAGTTTTTTTAATAGTCTCCTTTACCATCTCTTGAACCCCTACCATATAAATATTAACATCTGTTCCCATTTTTTGTTTAGCGAAAATCAATACCCGTAGACCCGCACTTGCCATAAATGTTAAGTCTTGCATCATTAAAAAAAGTTTTGTCGGCTTTTTTGCTGCTGCCTCCTCTACTTTTGTTTTAAAATCAGCAGCTGTCGCCCCATCTAACTCTCCAGATAACGTTATTTTAACAAAACTATCTTTAATTATTTCTAAGTCTGCCGTAAAAGCCATAATTTTTCCTTTGTTGTTGATTTTTTTTCTATTGTAGCAATTTCAGGTCATTGTGAAATTTTTAGCCTCTTTAGAGAACCCTTCTAGTATCAATGCCCGGGATTAATTTTTTGACTCAGGAGTCATATGTGAGAATTAGGCTATACGAGAAAAAGATTAAAAAATACTCCAATACACCTGATATCCTCTAATCTATACAGATATTCTATTCAACCTCCCTACTCCCAATTCATAGATATGATCATAAGCTCTATAATATCATTTCCGACTTTATTTACTTACTAAAATAACTATAGATCGATCCCCAAGTAATAACCCATGTTGATTTTCTAAAACAGGTTCGCTCCCAAGTTCCCAAACATCTTCTGGCGAAGCACAAGCAGTATTAACAAAAATATGCCAATGTTTCCCATCTGATAAACCGGGAATGTTAAACCAGAGAGAGTCCCAGTGCATATTCATTGCTACATAAATATCATTATCTTGCTTTGTCACCTCTGTAGCATGTTTACCACAAAGCATAAAAGCCAAAGTTCGAGAATTATCTGACCAGTCAGCATTCCAAGCTTGAGTACCATGCCAAGTAATATCAGATTTTCCACTACCTACATAATCTTGATTTCGGAAATGGTTCTGATTTTTCAATATAGGGTGAGCTTTCCGAAATGCCACACAATTCTTCACAAACCTAAATAACTCAGCATTAGTTTCCAGAAGCTCCCAATTTAGCCAATTTAGTTCTGAGTCATGGCAATAAGTATTATTATTACCATTTTTACTCCGCCCTATTTCATCTCCCATCAGCAACATAGGAACACCTTGACTAACCATCATAATTGCGATCGCATTTCGCATCTGACGGCTACGCAAAGCATTTATTCCAGGGTCATCACTCCAACCCTCTGCCCCACAGTTCCAACTTTCGTTATCATTAGCACCATCATTATTATTTTCACCATTAGCTTCATTATGCTTATCATTGTAGGAAACCAAATCAGCCAAAGTAAAACCATCGTGGGCAGTAATAAAATTAATAGATGTTGCCGGTCCACGACCTTGCCAAGCATAGAGGTCTGGAGAACCCTGTATCCTTTGTGCCATTTCCCCTACAGTACAATCACCTTTAATAAACTTGCGAATTGCATCGCGATACTTACCATTCCATTCGGCCCAACGTCCAAAAGCAGGGAAGGAACCCACTTGATATAAACCACCAGCATCCCAAGCTTCTGCAATCAACTTACAGTTAGCTAAAATTGGGTCAAAAGCCAAAGTTTCTAATAATGGAGGATTTGCTAAAGGTGCGCCCCAGGGGTCACGTCCAAGAATTGAAGCCAAATCAAATCTGAAACCATCAATATGATATTCACTTGCCCAATAGCGCAAACAATCTAACACCACATTACGAACAATGGGGTTATTACAATTAATAGTATTGCCACAACCACTAAAGTTAAAATAATAACCTTCTGGTGTTAGCATATAATATGTCTTATTGTCAATACCCCGGAAAGAAATTGTCGGACCGTTTTCATTTCCTTCTGCTGTGTGGTTGAAAACAACGTCAAGAATTACTTCAATCCCATTTTTGTGCAGGTCTTTAACTAGAGTTTTTAACTCATCCATCTGCATTCCTAACTTACCTGTCGCTGCGTACCCTGCCTTAGGAGCAAAAAACCCGACTGTACTATAACCCCAATAATTGTAGAGCATTTCTCCTGTGATGGGGCTGGGCCGAGAATTTTCAAACTCATCAAATTCATAGATAGGCATCAACTCCACCGCGTTAACACCTAATTCTTTGAGGTAAGGAATTTTTTCGCGAATAGCAGCAAATGTGCCTGGATGTTTGACACCAGAAGAAGGATGAGCCGTAAAGCTACGAACGTGCATTTCATAGATAATCTGATCTTGTGGTGGAATTTCTAGTGGGCGGTCATTTTCCCAGTCAAAATCATCATAGGGAATTCTCCCCCGGTGTTGATAAATATCATCCCAGTTTGGTGTTTTTCCCCAAACATCCCTACCCCCAATAATCTTAGCATAGGGGTCCATGAGAATTTTACTTTTGTCGAACCATTGACCCTCATGGAAATTATTCGGTCCATCCATGCGATAGCCATATTCGATGTTCTCAACATCAAGATCAAAGACAATCATACAATAAACATTCCCTATCCGAAATTCTTCAGGAAAAGGAATTTCTGCCATTGGTTTTAAAGCACCTTTTTGAAACAAAACCAATGTACAAGATGTAGCATAAGAAGAGAAGATGGAAAAGTTTACTCCTCCAGACACCATAGTTGCACCGAATGGAAAAGGTTTTCCACTACGGAGCTTAAAGTCACCATGACTGTGGGTAGGATGGATATCAATACGCTCTTGTAACATGAATCTTTGTGAATATATTTTTTAGTACGAGCACGATAGAAGTTTTGTTGTTTAAATCAACTAGCATAGTGTTAGTTTATTTGGGTTCGTTTGTTTCTTCCAAGAGTTTTTCCCTACCTTGATCAACTGTTTCAGCAGTTGTCAAAAAGTCTAAAAACCCAGTCACAGACATAGTATCTTGAAGTTCTTCACAAAGTCCTACTAATACGGTTCTTCCTTCCTTGGCATTTGTTTGTCGATGTAATGATAGTAACATTCGTAACCCAGCACTAGACATATATGGTACCTTAGTCATATCCATCAAAATTCTGCTACCTGTTTCTGCTAGAGGTATAACTTGTTTTTGAATATCAGGTGCTGTACTAGCATCAATATCTCCACTTAGTTCTACTACTTTAATTTTTTCTTCTGTTTTAATATTAATTTCTATTGCCATTTTATTTAGTTAAATAATATTTAGGTGTTTTAGATTTAGGTTAGGTTGAGGGTAGCTCATACAAATTATGCCACGGATATAGTAGATTAAGAGTGTAGCAGGGTACCTTCATGAAATGTCAAGTACCCCATACTGCATACTCTACAATTATTCTCGGCGCGTTACGCTTTCCTGCGAAATGTTGCGCAAATACTTTTAATGTCGCCCAACGAAACCCACTCTACTGGACTTTAATACCTCTCCCCATGGCCATCTCCTTCAAGGCGACGGCCAGGGGGGTTAGGTTTCACCCATAGTGTTTCTTGTCTAATTAATTAGGTACAATATTGACCTTAACTTTCACCCGTTCCTTAGTATCAGGCAACTTCACAAAAAGTTTATCCGCATCAAAATCACTGTAAGGTTTACCATCAATTTCTACAGAACCAATTTTAATGCTACCAGGAGGCAGAATATCTGGTGATACTCGTAAAATATTATCAGGGAAACCACTAGGAATAGGCTTAAAATAAAAATCCATTGGCTGCTTAGTAACCAATAGATTAGTATAAACTGCAGCTAGATAGCATAATTCTGTAGAGTGATAACCGCTCATAGAGTGGGAACCTTTACCTCGTTCATTACCACTTGCCAAGAAAGGGATACCATTAGCAAGAACATTGAAATAAACCCCACCATCTTCTGTATCCAGAAACCAGGCGTTGTAAAAAGCTGCAGCTTCCCGCCCTAAACGATGATATTCTTGATCTTTAAGAGTTCCTGCAAGAATATAATAAGCCAGAATAGACTGTTCTTGCTGCCACCAAGCTTTGCGATCATGCCAAACAAAACGATGATTTTTTTCATCTTCTCCTAATGCTCTTTCCACCACGTCATACCAACCACCTCGTTGTTGATCACTCCCTACTGCTGGCATCACCTCAGCAATTTTCTTTGCCAGTTCAACATAAGTATCCTTAGGTTTGAGGCTATTCATCCGCATCAAATTCCAAGCAATTTTCATATTGTGACCAATTACTGCCCGGTTTTGCTGCCATCCCCAAGTATGATCTGCACTCCAGTCTTCAAAGAATTTTTCATTGACAAAGGGGCAGTTTTCGTAATCTGGAAAACGCTTTTCAATAGTATCGAAAGTGTATTCGAGCATATCTGCATATTCAGGTTTTTCTGTCGCTAACCAGAGATTAATTAGATATGCTGGTGCATGGTCACCAACTGAGTTCCAGTTTTTAGTACCTTTGTTCCGACCTAATGACTCGCTCAGAGGATCTAGAGTAATAGGATCTAGGTGGGAGTAATAACCACCGCGATCAGTTTTATCTAGAAAAAAGTCGTTGAATAACTTAATAGTTTTCTCGGTATCGTCCATTATCCTAGGGTCGCCATTAATGCGATAAGTTTGTAATGGACCTGCCAAGGCATAAATTTGTTCGTAAGCGGGAATAGCATCATAGTCATCACCAAATTCTGAAGCGAAAATTTTCTGCTCTCGTTCCCCTTGCACATCGATACCGTGATACCAATAAACTATACCTTCATCTAAGTCCACAAATCTCATGTGGTCTCTCAGATATTCAGTACCTTTCTCAGCTGCTTCTAGGAAAATTTCTTCCCCAGTCATCATATATGCTGTAGCCATCCCATAAACCATCCGGGAGATAGTATCTGTTTCTTGTCGGAAATTCACCTGAGACCTTACACCAGAAAGACTTAAAGTTGTGCGATAGTTGCGGTAGTCTATTTCTTCACCAGCAAATTGAGCTTTGACATAAAAATTAGCTAGGGAGCGAACCTGGTGTACCCACCAGTTTGATTTTTCAAATATATAGTCATCTGCTTGACGACCGACAAATACTATTTGTTTAGCTTCAAATATGGAACTATCTGGGTAAAAAACGCCATAAGTGAATACATACCTACCAGGCACCAGCATCGATCGCATAGCACCTGTAGCATCTGGGTATGCTTCGTCTAAGTTTTGTACTAGCTTAGCATAACTAGTAGGAGTTAACTTGGCTTTAAATTCTCTGCCATCTGTTGTTTTGAGCCCAAAAATATCTGTGCCTGAGTCGAAGTTTGTAACATACCCGGCGATCAAGTCGGAAAAAGTAAACTCTACTGGAGTAGTCATTTTTTAATTATCTTTAATTACAAGTTTTTTTAATGTTTTTTGTCTCAGCTAAAAGGTTATTATCAGGACTAACCAACCCAAACAAAAAAAACCGGGTTTATTTCCCTGCATATTATTTTTCACTATTATACAATCTTCTTTAATAAAACCTAGGTTATGGGTGACTCCTAATAAAAATAGTATATCTCTAGCTGTTCTCCTAAAATTACCCAAACTTATTCAAGAAATTACCCAAACTTATTCAAGAGCATTTTGGTAGCTTAGTTGCTGTTTCACAGCAGACCAGTAACCGCAGCCCGTAAATCTACAATAGTAGTTACATTATTGCTTGAAACTCAAGCCAACTAACTATTATCATAATTATCTATTGTCAGTTATCAGCAAGGAGTAGGATAATTATTTGTTTTCATCTCTTGTTGTTGTTGCCTACAGTCAACCATCGTTTTTAACCATAAAGTTTTCTAGGTTGACCGTAGAATTCAAATCTTTCTTAGTAGTCAAAGCACAAGCGCTAGACTTGTAAGTCTTTAGTCTTTATATTTTCATAGTATTTTCTGGTCATCCCTACTGTTAAAACTTGAATCAAATCAATCAACTATTACTAACTTTGATCCATACCACTCATATGAGACTAAAGCTATTAGTTACCTCCTTTAATCAATTAGACATAATCTTTTTATAGTATCACAATCAATATCTAAATCCAATCATTATGTCCAATTTTTTTTACTTCATGTCGTTATTCTTGGCACATTATAATTTTCATCAGATGATTCAAAAGAACTACCTTAATATTTAGCTAGCTTCGATCGCTTCGATAAATTTTTCCATAAATTCATCGGTTACACCAGGGTGCTTTGCTGTGATTAAGTTACCATCAATAACTAATTCTGCCGTTTGTTCCCCATCAAATATTACATTAGCTCCAGCATTTTCTACGTCACAAATGATATTATGAGCGCAAGTTACTTTTTTATCTTTAAGCATTTCATTGTCAGCACAAAACAGCCATAAACTATGACAAATTGCTCCTAACTTTACATTTTCTGTATTGACTGCATTGCGCAAAAATGCTACTGCTGGTGCTTGGTTTTTTTCGCCTTTTTTAGGGTTTACCTGATAACGCAACCGATCCATAGCATAAGCACCAATACATATAATACCTTTATAGTCTGAAGGCTTAATATCGTTAACTTCTGTGCTAACTGTCACTTTTTCTTCAATAACATTGTTCTCTGGGTTAGAAGCAAAGTGTAATTCTTTTTGCCCCCATAAATGAGTAATATATTCTACTTCATAGCCTTTTTCAGGAAAAAATTCATTAAATTTACGGTATTCTGTAGAATCAAAGTGGTCTTCAATTAAAACTCCAATTTTGCCTTTTGTTGCTGCCACCATTTTTTTTCTCCTGATTTTTTTCTGTAGTCTAATGAAAGAATAGTTTAACGTTATTAGGACTTATGTAAATAAACCGGTTTTCTAGGATGGATAAATCGTTGTTTTTAACAATAAACATTAATGAAAACAACTAGGTCCCTGGGCTCACCCACATAAGTCCTTGCTATAATATTTAATACTCGGATAATAAGTAAGTAATAAAAAAGCTATTGCTTGTAGTAGAACTTAGCATAATATAAATCAGGCTTTAGTTCTACTACGAGCCTTAATTATAACTATTCTTCTGGATCTGATATAAGTCCTAGTAAGGCTTTTTCAGGGTTTCACATTACCATTGTTTATTTGCAAGACTAAAACCTACAATTGTATCCTCAGGAAATGTAACCCCTTTTTCTGATCAATCTAAATATTTTGGTAGTAATAAACAAGTAATAATGTTTTCCAGTCTACCTTATGACAATTCAAGGAATGTAAAAGTTAACATTCTTAAATATTTAAGACAATCAATGTTTGTCTTATGTCGTAATTAACTTCAATAGTGATTGATCAGCAAACACATCGCGGTAAAACGTTAATTGTTCAGTTTTCAAATAACAACCACCTCTATGACCACGACGTACCCAAGTCACATTTCCCTTAGCAATAGTTTCGTTAGTTTCAAGATCCACACTCTTCCATTCAAAATATGTATGTTCTCCATAAAACATGACAATTGGCCAAGTCATAATAACTCCTGGTTGAGAAATTAATGCCCACCAATGCTTTTCCCGTTCTTTTTGTTGTTCTAGACCCTGATAAGGTCCATCTTGGCAAAAATAAACTAAATCATTCCGATACTCATCCGTTAAAATATCACCGCGTCCTTGTCTCAAAGCTTCACAATGAGTAGGCCACCAATCTTTATTTTCTTTTTCTATCTGTTCTAATGTGTAGTCATCTCCGATCGTTGGTAATGTTGCTTCTTTCATCTTGCATATCTTTTCTGCCAAAGCAATCATCTCTTTAGCAACATCAGTAGCTACTGGAACGGCTCTAGAGTAATCTGCTGCTAAGTCTTTGTAGTAACTTGTGCGTGCCATAATATCCCTGTTAATTGTTTTTTTACTTGGAAAACTTAAAAATTAATCAGTCAACTGATTCTTCAACATTAGATCAACTATATCATCTTGTAGTTGATTGGCAGCTCCAATATCCATAATTAGTTGTGCTACTGTTGAACTTCGTTGGCCTGCCAGCGTCATTTTACCATCATTGACAAATGTGTAAGCACTTCTTTCTGGAAATGGTCTTATTTCTTTGACATACTTACTGTGTTCGCTTACTAAGTTTTTAAAATCTTTAGATGCGAAAAGTAGTTCTAGTTCTAAGCGGTTCCAGTAAGCTATTTCTACAGCAGCTTGATAATTTAGTTCTGGTAATTCAGAGTGAGATACTCCATCGGCATCTGGTCTTGTGTTATCAACTTCATCAAATAGATGTAATCGTAGTTTCAAGACATGAGCCATCTTGGCTAGAGCCGGTGCAAAGTTCTCTTTATAGTATGAGCGAAAGTCTTCTAATTTGACTCCATCAGCTTTCCTGATCATACAATGATACTTTTCTAGCCCCAGATAGCCATTAGGAGAACCATTTTCAATTCCATCTTTAAAAGTAATAGAGTTACCGGGGCTGGTATTATAACCTATGGCTTTACTAAAAATGTTATGCTCATCATCCATCAAAATAGTTGCTGCATTGAACCATTTGTTCCGGTCTTCTACTGTTTTAAAGGTTAGCTCAGCAATGCCATCAAAGTTTTCTTCTGCAGAAGAAGCATCTACTAAGTCTCCTATACTAGGCCATACTCCCCCATCATTGTGAGCAACATGAAATTGCCAATATTGGTACTGACCTGGTAAACGACCACAAACTGGTCCGTGAACGTCTCTCCAATAGTCATCAAATAATTTGAGGCTTATTCCTTTTCTTTTCCACAGAAGAACATAGAAAGCTACTTGTGCTTCTTGATCACGACTAGAATAGTCAGCAACTTTTCCTTTATTAATCAGAGCTGATACCATAGTTTACTATCTTGGCTTTTCAGATATTACAAGTTTATTTATAGTTTTGCTGAACTGACCCAAAGATTTTTGAAGCTTGTTTAGTTTAGCTTCAGTGCTTCAATGAGAATCATGCTACTACTATTTGTTATTTAATTTTCTACCAAGATTTTCAATTCCTGGCAAATTTACTCTGGACTAGACGAATCAATCATACTCCGAGTTAGTCGAAGCTGTTGAAAATGCTTATGATTATTTTGGTGGGAATAATTCGTTTAATTCGTCTTTTAATTCTCCGAGAGCCCCGAAGCAACCTGCTGCTTTATTAAATCCTGCATAAACACAGGTAAATACTAGCAATTCCTCTATTTCCTCAAAAGTAGCTCCTTGAGACATTGCCATTTTAACATGAGCACCAAATGGGTTTCCAGGACCTACATGATCTTGATTAACTACATCTATTGCTACTGTAATTAGAGCTTTGGTTTTTTGGTCTATTATTGGTAGACCCCATGCTTCACCTGCTACACGAGTACAAAAGTCCCCAAATTTGGGATTGATACTATTTAAGCCTTCTTGCAGTGCTTTGTCATCTAATACTGCGTTCTTGTATGCCATAGTTATCTGTTTAATTTTTCTAGCTTTTATCTATTTAATTTTTCTAGCTTAACTGTAGTCTTTTTTCTACATTTAAGGTATATTTAAGGATCTAGTTCAAATTAATTAGCGTTATCTAAGATTATCCTCTTCTGACACAGTTGAACATTTAAAATTTTGTGATCAACTCATCAGTTATGAAGTCGTTATATGATGGCCACTAAGAATAAATTTCAGACAATGTGGACAAACAATTCATAATCCATGATCCTGACCCTTTGGTTTTAGTTTTTCAACTATAAATACTTAATATTTGCGCTAAAAAATTTTTTTCCACTATATATATTACTATAGTGCTGACATTTTTTTATTTTTGGTGGTAATTAATTGAAATAAATGTAGGATCACTGACAAAGTCATAAACGTCATCCATCAATTTCTTGATGTACTACCCAAGAAACAAAAAATATATTCTGTAAAGAAGTTTAATATTTTTTTAATAAATATTTTAAATTTATAATTTATTATATTTGTTTAAGTAAAAGTTAATTATGTAGTAAGTAGTAGGTTGCATTCGAGTAGAAGTTAATTTGAATCTTTAGTGCTGGCAGAAACCCAATAACAACAACATTATTGAGGGTGCTTTACTAGTTTTATGATTATAGACTGAAAGGTTCAACAAATCGATTAGCTTAAGTCGGTAGCCCAATATTTTATGATAATTCAAGGGTTGTATCAACCAATACCCTGACATCTTTAGGACTAGCAAATAGATTTATTAGTCCCAGACAGGCAGTATAAGACAAACAGAAGCAGAGGCAGGCGTAGCTAACCTCGACCCCCTTCCAAGAGGGTGACTAAAGGTGCGGGTAATCTATTTGAGGAGAGCTTTGCGCCAGAAAGCAAAACGTTAATCTGCGCTTGAACTTTGACTCTTGTTGAAATCCTTAGGCTTTTAGGACAGTAAAAATATCCATATTAATCATTGTACTTAGTTTAACGGAGTAAAAATTAATAATTATGGCTGACATTGCACTACGAGACGCTAAGACTATTGGTCAAGAAAACTTTGAATCATGGAGTAAAGGCTTTAATCCAGATAATTATCTTGATGTATTGCCTCACCCAGATAAAGTAGTTCCCTTTTATAATCCAATTGAAGAGTGGCAAAATAACCCAGAAGCAAGCACCGGAGATTACTTTTCGAGCTGGGGCCCAAATGAGGTATTAGAAGCACAAATCTCAATGGAAGAGGTAGACCAATTAGAGGTACCAGGGCTGGGAATTCTTAGGTCAGGAGATGGTAGAGTACCGTGGTTACCCAGTCCTATTGATGGAGAACCTAGCTATACTCCTTATGAAGCACTTAGAGTCTATCAGGGTAAGGGTCCTGATGGTACAGCTTTGGACCCTAGAATTCCTGGACCATTGTTCATTACTGAACCAGGGGACAAAGTAAAACTTACTCTGACAAATAATTTAACTAAAATAGAAGAAGCAGGAAATCACGCAGCTAATGTATTCTCTAACATACATACCCACGGTTTCCATACATCTCCTAGGGGTCGTGCTGATAATGTGCTACATTTAATAGATTCTGGAGAAACCTTTGAATATGATATTCAGGTTCCCACAGACCAAACTTTGGGTATGAGCTGGTATCACCCTCACTTTCATGGACAGACTAATACCCAACTAGCAGCGGGGTTAGTCGGAGTAATGCAAGTTAACCCTAGATTCGATGAACCAGACCTAAATAAATGGGACCCAAGCTCAGAAAACTTCTATTTGATGACCCTTAATACTTTTGGCCTTCAGCAAGTAGATCGAAAAGGTTCACCAGACGACCCACTCAACCAAAACCCTAATATTTCATTACCTGCAGGTACACCTATAGAAATCCAGGGATTTACGGATAATGGTGACCCCATTTATGAGCTATCGGATGCTCCATTTATAGGTTACAATGCATTACCAGATCTCTATGACCCCGAACGACCTCTGGGTAGAAACGAAGATGGTACAAATAATCCCAATCTATTTGAATATGGCGGTGGTGTTTTAGAGGCACCAGCAGAAAACGTTATTCACACTATTAATGGCCAATACAATCCCACACTTGAATTAAAGACTGGTGAGTTACAAACATTTTCACTCTTGAATGCAGATGTTAATTCTCACCATATACTTCAGTTATACAAAGAAGGGATTGATGATGATGGTAATGTAATTCTTACCCTCCAGGAAATGACTTATGTAGGTCTTGATGGTGATTCTTTTCCAGGTCGGGCGACAGAAAAAATCCGCAGAACTATGGAGGATTCACCAATCTTTCAACCAGGGCAACGGATAACTATAGATCATTCTTTTGAAGAACCAGGTAAGTATTATTTACTCTCTAATGGTACCCCAGAAATTGTTGGTGAAGATAGCCCAGAGTTGATCCAGACAATGACCAATAAATTAAAAGAAGGCCAGAAATCTCAAGGATTTGATGATGGTCACTATACTTGGGGACCCCAGGTTTTGATGACCTTTGATGTAACGGGTCTAGAAAATGAGGCTAGTCCTATTCCAGAAGCCTATGATAGCCTAGCAACAAGAGTTGAAGCACTGATAGAAAGAGTAGATTCAGCTGAGAATGGTATTGGTGTACAACGGGAACGCACATATATCTGGAGTGCAAATATTGGTGGCGCGATCGCTGAAGGCAATGCTCCAGATGACCTAGAAGTAAAGACATTTGAGGGAACTTATAGAATTAATGGCGGGTATTTTGCAGGAGGAAATGAGACTCCACTGACAATGCCTATGTTAGGTACAGCGGAAATATGGAATGTTTTTAACATCTCTGGGTTAAAAGAAGAAAGTTTTACTCCAGATCTTCCCCTCTTAGAATGGCATCCATTCCACATTCACCAAAATCCTTTTACAGTTTTAGATATTAACGGTAAGCGACTAGCAGATTTAAATAATACCTATCTACCTTATATAGAAGGGGATACCATTGCTCTACCTCCCACTTATCAGGATGGTACAGTTACAGACACGAACCCATACGGTGTAGCAGAAACTGATGGTGATGCTTCCTTGGTCAGAATTTATATGCAGTTCAAAGACTATGACGGTAGCTTTGTTAACCATTGTCATATTCTGTTCCATGAAGATGCAGGTATGATGGCAGTTGTGCGGGTGATTTTGAATACAAATGATACTTGGTTGGGTTTGAGCAATGAAGAAGGAGATGCTGATGGTACAAGTATAGAACTACTCCGGGGTAGTGGTATAACAGGACCAAGCCTTAATTTGAGACCTTTTGGTTCAAATTTCACAGGTGGGGTAGATATTAATATTGATGATGTTAATTCCTTGCTACCATTTAACGGCAATAATGTTACGGATAATGTTACTGATGTTGTTGCTATGGAGATTGAAGGAGATCATACAATTCGAGTATTTGATGGTAGGTCATTATTTAATCTCCAAGAACAAGGTATAACAGATGTTGATGGTGATAATACTAGCTTACAAATTACTCAATTTAATCCTTTTCAAGGAGTAAATAATATTGAGGGAGAAAAAGGATCTGTTGCTACTGGTGATATTAATGGGAATAACTTTGCTGACATAGTTACTGGTATCGTTACAGAAGACGGGGTCTCTATTGAGATTTACGATGGTGGCGATTTTCAGCTGCTTACCCGTATACTTGTGGATGGATTAACCTCTAATGAAGATGATTTAGAGAATAATCTCAATATAGCAGTGGGAGATGCTAATGGAGATAACTTTGATGATATCTATATCACCAATAAGGGCAAATTAACGATTTTAAATGGTATTGATATTGAGAAAAAGATCAAGCTAGATGAAAATATTGATGGGAGTGATGTAGTAGTAATAGATGCTGTTAGTCCCTATGAAAATTATACAGGGGAGATTGAGATTACCTCTGGTTATCTACTGCAGCGACCTGAACCTGAAGATGATATTGTTCCTACTTCTGATTTTGATTTGTCTAAGGAAGCTTTTAATACTACTGTTCAAACTAATTCTGCTAACATTACTACATTGGCTGTTGACAAAGAACAGTTAGCAGAGAGTGAAGAGCAGGTGAAGGTTTGGACTTACACTGGAGGAGGGCACCACGGACATGGAGGAGATGATGGTAAACATGGTGAGGGTAAACATAGTGATGATGACATGAAAACCATGGATGACATGGAAATGAGTCAGGCAGGGGACTCAGAGATGGAAATGAATGATGAGGCTAAAGAAGGAAAGTCTGCTCCGCCAATTCGTCTAGATGCTGAATTTACTCCTGAAAGTGATATTAAAAATTTATCTGGTACTTTTGCTGATGTCCCTGGTCATCAACGAGGCGAACCAGTTTTATTTGTTCAAAATAAAGAAGGGATCCGGGAGATACTTCAGCTCCGGGATGGAAATCTCTTGGCAGAAAATAAAATTGGTACGACAGGAAATAATCTCATTAATGGAGACAATAATGGTGACAATATCTACGGACTGGAAGGAGATGATACCCTTAATGGTAATTTTGGAAACGATTTGTTATACGGTTTTCGAGGTATAGATTCCCTTAATGGTGGTGCAGGAAATGATTCTTTTCGTGGTGGAAAAGATGAGGATACTCTAAGAGGTGGAGAAGGATCGGATGTTCTTAATGGGGAAGAAGGAAATGATATCCTAATAGGTGGAGAAGGTTCCGATATATTTGTCTTTGATACTGATGAGATATTTGATCCTGAAATTTTAGGTATTGATTCAATAACTGACTTTAATGCATCAAAAGATTTAATCGAACTTGGAGCTATGAGTTTTACCAAATTTGAGACAACAGAAGATATACAGAAGAATTTTGCTGTTGTTTCTAGTAATAGTGATGCTGCTACATCAGAAGGATTGATTGTTTACAGTAGTCAAAGCGGTAATTTGTACTATAATACTGATGGTACGGCTCCTGGTTTCGGAAGTGGCGGTCAATTTGCTACATTAGAAGGTAATTCAGACTTGGCCGCTAAGAACTTTATCTTGGGTTAGAATTAATTAATATTAGGGGGTATAGTTACCCCCTTCTGATATTTTGATATCTTATGTCAAATGTGGTTATATCAGTATAAATAAAGTATAAGGGGAAAGTATCAAATGCCTGATCATCAATTAAGTTATAGACGTTGCATACAACATCTATAAAAAATGTGAATCATTTATATGCTCCTGGGGAACTAATGATCAGAAAAGTTATTCTACCTTGTATTAATTACTCAATAGTTGAAGTTTCACATAAGCATAAGATATAGCATTATTTTTTTACTTTTAGTAAAACATTTACGTCGGATAAATATGGTTTTTTATAACACTCTATTTGCAAGTGGATTTTATATTACAAACATAATTTAGGAATGAGAAAATACATTATTTTGTCAATCTTTTTATTCATATTGTTTTTTGCTTTTGCGCGACCGGTAGCAGCATCTTTTTGCCGTAATGACAAGGGCAACAAAATTTGTATTCTCAATATTAAACGTAGCGCTAAAAACTATTGGGAATATCGAGCAGAAGTTAGTATTAATGGTGTAAGAAAGCCATTAGAAATTTATAATTGTCGGACTCAACAGAAAATTGAAAAGAATGGTAATATTGTCAAATTTTCATCAAATGGTGCAGGTAAATTGATTTGTAGTATTCTTAATAAATAATGATTAAGAAATAGGGAAGTTTTTTATGATAAATATCTCACAGAATATGGTATAAACATTTAGCTGTGATGCAAATCCACTCCCTAAATACACATTCTTTTTTCACATTCTCTCTAACCATACCTTTATCTCATTACCTCCACAAAAAGATAATTTATAAACAGGATTTAGTATGATTACTCTACTTCCCGCTTTTCCATATTCCCAGAATATAGAGCAATTTTTTTGACATTTAGTATAATAAATATCTGTTGCTTCTGTTCTGCAATTATCAGATTAAATATCTTCTCAATATGAGCCCATTTTTATCAGTAAAATATCAACCTTTAAAACTGAAATTCCTGACAATTTGCCTGTACAATTTTTCTAACTTCTCCAGGCTCTAATTTCATTAATTTATGACTTGCTTGAATTTGAGTTGGTTGATTTTCTAACTGTTGACGCTCAATTAATTCCCATTCTTCTGCTGTTTTTGTGTAGCGCCTAGATGTAGCTCTATCCATATTTAAAGATGTAGCAACCTCATTGAGAAAATCCCATCCTGGTTGATTACGCATTCTGTGTAAATAGCGAGTCATTATATCAATATCAATTTTCATAGTCTATTTTCCTGATTATTTTTGATCATTAAAATTATAGCGCCGTGTACAAGTCAAAAGTTATAAGTCACAAGTTAAAAGTAATATCTGAATGAGTTTTTCATGTCCCAATACTCCGCTGAGTCAATTTATCAATGTCCGTACCTAAGTGAGTCGTCCTATCTTTATAAATATTAGACATCTCCAAAAATGTCAATTTTAGAATAAATATAGAGGGGTAAAGGGTGAGATATTACAGGGGTAAGTTTTTAAGCAAGAGTTAAGTAATCAGTTTTATTTAGTATAAAATATCTAAGAAAATGTAATTTATTATACAATAAATATCTGATAATTTATTCTAGCCTTTATCTTCTCAAGGTTTTTGAGCAACTGTGACATCAAAGATAAAAAACTTACCCTTCTAAGGAGGGAGAGATAGGGAATATTTTTTAACCTTTTTCCCCTATTGGTTCTCTACCTAAAATAACTAATTGCTAAAGAGAGTTTTTCAGATACATGAAGAACATAGCCACAACCCACTCGTTATAAGAACTAACCTAACTATTGAATATCCAGCTTTGTGCTCTAATAATTATAAAAGCCACTGTAACTCAAAATTTTAATCAAGGCTAATATTCCATATCACTTCTATTTGGAAACCCTGCATTTACCTATTGGTATTGGCCAAGGGTACTACTAGCAAGAAGAGTCTCCACAGTTTGAATTCTATGATTTTCTACATAAACTTCCTGGCTATTACCCAATTCACATCTATATAGTTAACTTTTTTTGACTTAACCATATATATTAACAATTTTATTAAACTTTTATTAGATTATGTAAAATTTTAAGTTACTCATATAATAAGAAAGATTTAACTATTGCATACTGAAGCAGTTAATAAATTTTTTATAGATACAGTAGGATTTGATTTTTATGATCTATGTAAATTACATCATACATGGACTTTTTATATTTTTACCATATTTAACCAAAATTGTGAAAGGTTTGGTAAACTATACAAAACTTAATACTAATATGATATTTATGGTAGTATTAATTTCTTAAAGCAGTTTTTTTCATGGGTAGACCAGATAAGGGACGTTCCCAGGAACATCCTGACAATATTCTGATTTTGGCCTGAGATATTAATTTATCTGAAAAGTTCTGTGATCAAATTCAAACTCAATTTTTGAGAAATAACAACTATAAAAAAACTTTCACTAATTGATTTTTATGAGTAATTTATCTTCATCAAATCAAGATTCTGAACAAACAGAAAAAAATACTTCCACCGCGGAACCACAACCACAACCTAGTTATGTCAAACTAGCCATGAGAAATATGGTGAGAAAAGGTGGCAAATCTCTCAGGCATTTTACCCTGACAACCATTGCACTGATAGGTCTTTTGGTTGGTATTGCTTACCTGACGCGATAATTAAAATTCCAGTTTTAAGCGGAAAGGAGAATTTTACGGTTGTATCTAAAAGTAAACATTCAGGATTATTTTTGGTCATCTTCTTCAGAGGTAAAAAAGTTAAAACTTCAAGAAGATAGGGACCAAAAATGTCCCATATTTTTCTATCGTTGGGAGTATTGGTTTCAGAAATGGCTCGAAATCCTACAACCAAATATTCCACCTGCTCAAAACTACGAACTTAGTCTACGTCTAACTGATGATTCTGAAATTCAAATTCTGAACAATAAATATCGTTACCAGAATCAACCAACAGATGTTTTAGCCTTTGCTAACCTTGAAGTAGATATTCCTCAACCAGAAGTAGTAGATTCTGATTTACAACTTTATCTGGGTGATATTGTAATTTCTGTTGAGACAGCATTTCAGCAAGCAAAACAACAAGGGCATCCATTAATAACAGAATTAACCTGGCTAGCTGCCCATGGCTTTCTACATCTGCTCGGATGGGATCACCTTGATCAAGAAAGTTGGCAAAAAATGGTCAAACAACAGTTATTTTTGCTTAATGCTGTTGGAGAGGTCTATTGGATAACAGATAACTCTAGATAATTTACTTAACTTAAAGTAACTTTTTGACTTTTTGGATAAACTGTTAATCGAGAAAATCTCATATTATTTGACTATTGTATACAAAATTAAACTGAGGTGAATACCTTATGAAAATTAATGAGTTATCAATATTTTACTATAAAGCCCCTTTTATAGGCCAACCAAAAAATTCTGTTACTGCCAAATTAAATCTTTCTAAAAAGACAGTGAAATTTAACAGAGAATTATCTTGGCAAGTAGCAAATAATATTTTGACTAGCTTCAAATATGCCTGGTCAGGCTTGTCTTATGCTTTTCAGACTCAACGTAATTTTCGGATTCATACTTTTATCGGTATTGTCGCTATTAGTTTGAGTATTTTATTAAAATTACAACTAATAGAAACTGTTGTTATTGTGTTAACAATTGGATTGGTAATGGCTATGGAATTGTTGAATACTGCTATTGAATCTGCTGTGGATTTAACGGTTAAACAGCATTACCATAAATTAGCTAAAATTGCTAAAGATTGTGCTGCTGCTGCAGTTTTAGTTTCGGCAATAGTAGCATTACTTGTCGCAAGTTACCTGATTTTACCACCTTTATTAGAGATGCTTATTTCTGCTATTGACAGCTATAAATTAAGTTGTTTGCCATTCTTTATTTGACAATATATGATTTTAATAATAAACATTACTTTGAAAATAATTTCATATAGAAATAAATAAATAAATAATAAATAAATAAATATAATATCATGTTTCTTGGAATACCTACTATGGAAAAAAATGAGGTAATTGAGTATTGGGAGTAATTGATGTTGTCAAAATATCTTTCTTATGGCTAGTGAATAATACTTAATATATATAAAATGTCAATATTTAGCTGTCAGCTATTAGCTAGTCTCTTAGGCCGGAACTGGTTTTTTTTATTTTCTTTAGGGAAACAGTTGCTGCTTTTGATGATATTTCTTAAGAATGCTCTATCAATTAAGTCAGGATTAAATCTAATTACAAAAATCGTTTAAGTCTATATTTATCTAAACTTTTTAAAAGTATGGCACAGCATTCTTGCTGATACCTGACGGCTAATAGCCGAATATTTAGTGTAATAAGTTTTAGTTTGTCATGGAAATAAATAGTTTCTTATTTTTTAAATGAAGGAGTAAAATGCTTTGATTATAGTTATAGATAACTACGATAGTTTTACCTATAATTTAGTACAATATCTGGGTGAGTTTGGTAAGGAATTAACTGTTGCTGCTCATGTTAAAGTTTACCGGAATGATAAAATTTCTGTGGCGGAAATTAGGGAGTTAAAACCGGATGGAGTTGTTATTTCTCCTGGTCCTGGTCGTCCAGAAGATGCGGGAATTTCCCAAGCATTAATTCAAGAATTAGGTGCTACTTTGCCTATATTAGGAGTGTGTCTCGGCCATCAAAGTATTGGTCAAGTATTTGGAGGAAAAATTACTCCTGCTGCAGAATTAATGCACGGTAAAACTTCAGAGGTTTATCATAATCAAGTAGGAATTTTTCAAGGATTAGATAATCCAATAATTGCAACTAGATATCATAGTTTAGTTATTGATCGGGAAAGTTGCCCTGAAGTCTTAGAAATTACTGGATGGGTTGAGGATGGAACTATTATGGGTGTTAGACATAAAAATTATCCTCATATTCAGGGGGTACAATTTCATCCTGAAAGTATTTTAACTAATTCTGGAAAGTCGTTATTGAGAAATTTTTTGGCAGGGCTTTAATCAATTTAGAACTTAGAAGTAAGAAGTTGTTTTTTATAATGGGGATTCTGAGTAACCCTTGAAGAATATTTTACTTTAAGATGGGGGGTTGCACAACTCAATTATCTTGATAAAAATCAGAAATTATTGTGTAATCTGGAGTTTATTTCAGGACTTACGCAGGCACCCTATATAGAACTTCTGAGTGTATCTTTTAGGTCCTAAATTATGATTAAGTAGCGATCGCCAATGATTTAACCAAGAGATGGATAAATGCCATATTCAAGTAGTTTAACAGATGAAGCATGGGTTATGATTGAACCATTGTTGCCAAAAAAAAAAGAAAACTTGTCCCATGAAATGGAGTAAAAGACAAATATTGGACGGTTTACTCTATCAACTGAAGAATGGTTGTAATTGGTCTGATATAATAAAGATTTACCTCCTTGCTCGATAGTATTTTGGCTTTATAAAAAGTGGCGAACTTCAGGGGTAATTGAGCAAGTTAAAGATATATTGCACTCTCAAGTACGTCAACAAGTTAAAAAAAAGCAAAATGGACAACTTTAATAATCATTGATTCACAGGCAGTAAAAATACTTGTAATGCTAGTGTCAAATCCAAGGGATTCTGTTTCTACAAAGCTACTAATGGAATTAAGAGACACTTAGCAGTAGATAGTCTAGGCGTTCCTTTTTTTGCTCATTGCACAAAAGCATCAGTTTCTGATGATGATGGATTAATTGAAATGTTTTTAGAGAATATTGACTACTTTAAGTCAAAACCTGCTAAAATTCCTAAAGTTACTATTTTACTTGATAATGGATACCATCCCGAAAAAATAACACAAGAGTTAGAGAAAATTTATCCAGGAATTATTACCAAGATTCGGTTGAAACTTTCACCAAAACCATCAAAGGTGGAGAAAAAACAGTAAGGAAAAACGGGATTTGTTCCTGTCAAAGCCAGGTGGGTCATTGAAAGAACCAATTCCTGGATGGAGAGGTGTAAAAGCTTGGTAAAAAAAAATTGATGCGAACCCTGGAAAATGCTACTACTAAGATTAATCTTTGTTTTATTCGACTGATGCTTAAGAGGTTAGCGTTGGCAGAGGATGGTGGTGGTAGCTATATCGCCTAATTTTTTAGAGATACACTCAGGGGTTCTATAACAATTCAATCTCACAATACCTTTAATTATATATCACCAAAAGCTATAAATGTGAAGCCAGAACTTTGACGATGGTTTGGTAATGACGTGGTGTAGACGCAGTAATACGGTGACAAATCAACAATAGCCACAGAGAGGTTAAGCGTCTCCCACTCCGGTCCGAAAATTGTACAGACAACTGATGGATTCTTCCAAAAGTGTTTTTTGAATTTTACCAAGTACATACCTTCCGTGAACCGCGAGGATTCAAAGACTTCACCGGAAATCGAATTACCATCTCTTGGGTAATTGATGCGCTCAGAGATACACTCAGGGGTTCTATAAATCTCAGTTTTCACTAGAAACAGAATCAGATGATTATTTATCAGCTAAATTTTTAATCAAAAAAGCCAATGTGGTGCTAAATAAAAATCAAATTATATTTGACATCAACCTGCGAATAGTCACCGAATGACCAGTAGAATTTCTGATCGCCGAAAATATCAAATACCATAGAGAAGAAGAACAATATTAGTAGTTGTAGAACATCATGGAAGAGGGCGGTGCGTTACGACAGACTCCTGAATTGATTTCACATTCTGACTTTTAGCCGTCTTACGCACCCAGAATCAGCTCATTTTAACAATTATTGACCAATAGTATCTTTTTTTATCCTATTGCTCTGAAAGGTTTTGAGATTAATTTAGTGAGGAAAATATATTTCAATTATTAAGCCAGAAAAACCGATAATATTAAAGTTATGTGATATTTATAATTCCTTGAAAAGCTTGTATTGCAAGCAGATAATCAAAATATTGATTTGTCAATAAAATTTTAGATGAGTTTGCTCTGCTTATGCAGCCTACTGGAATATTTCAGCTCAAATAGTGAATTTTAATTAAACAAAAATTACAGTTTTTTGAGAAAATTTTCTGGAAGCATCTAACTGATAAATTTGCCGTAGTTGGTAGATAGTTTCTACTGTTTTGAGAGAGGTAAGAGTTACCTCTTAAACTTGAATATTTTTATTTCAGATAATCTCTGAAAATATCTCTTTTACTCATGATAAAAATTTCAATGATTATCCTAGTTTAATTCTAGAAAGTATCCCTATTTTTTTCCATGGTTATTCACTAATTGCCAGAGCTAAACTGATTATTTGCTGTAGGATTGACGTATTTAATATAAAAGCAAAAATGCTAGTAAATATTCTAATGTTAAAAGTGGATATTCTCTCGTATGTATAATTAGCTCAAATAGTGAATTTTAATCAAAAAAAATTTACAGTTTTGAATTGCTTAATTCCCTAACAATTTTCACTTTTAGCGGTTTAACAGACTCTACAAATTTTGTTATAACAAGAAACCAGGTCTACATATAAACCCAGTTTCTGTCGAGAAACAGGCAATATACCTGTCCTACAAAACTATTAACTGTAAGCCTCTATCGGCAAACAAGAACAAACAAAATTGCGATCCCCAAAAGCATTATCAACCCGTCCTACAGCAGGCCAAAATTTATGCTCTCGCGTCCAAGGCGCAGGATAAGCAGCACGTTGTCGAGAATAACCATGCTTCCACTCATCCACCATCAAACTCTCAGCAGTATGAGGCGCATTTTTCAACAAATTATCATTTTTATCTGCCTTACCAGTTTCGATCTCCTCTATTTCCTGACGAATAGAAATCATCGCGTCACAAAAACGGTCTAACTCATCCTTAGACTCACTCTCTGTCGGTTCCACCATAATTGTACCCGCCACAGGCCAAGAGACAGTCGGCGCATGAAAACCATAGTCCATCAAACGTTTAGCAATATCCTCCACCTCAATACCAGCCAACTTTTTCAAAGGACGCAAATCCAAAATGCACTCGTGAGCAATAAACCCATACTTACCCTTGTACAAAACTGAATAATAACTTCCCAAACGTTGGGCAATATAATTAGCATTCAAAATCGCTATCTTAGTTGCTTCAGTCAAACCATCCGTCCCCATCATCGCAATATACATCCAAGAAATAGGCAGAATACTAGCGCTACCCCAGGGTGCAGCAGATACAGCTCCACTAGAATTTTCCCCTCCCAAATTAATAACAGAATGCCCTGGTAAAAACGGTGCCAAGTGAGACTTAACCCCTATCGGACCCATTCCTGGACCTCCGCCACCATGAGGAATACAAAAGGTTTTATGTAAATTCAAATGACAAACATCAGCACCTATTTCCGCGGGACGACATAATCCTACTTGAGCATTCATATTTGCCCCATCCATATAAACTTGCCCACCATGAGCATGGATAATTTCACAAATATCAAGAATTTCTTCCTCAAAGACACCGTGAGTAGAGGGGTATGTAATCATTATTGCAGCTAAATTATCTTTATGCTTTTCTGCCTTTGTCTGTAAATCTGCAATATCTATATTGCCTTGGGCATCACATTTAACAACCACAACCTTTAACCCACTCATTACTGCAGAAGCAGGGTTTGTACCGTGGGCAGATTCAGGGATCAAACAAATATCACGATGTGCTTCCCCACGGTGAGCATGATATTCGCGAATTACTAATAAACCCGTATATTCTCCTTGTGAACCTGCGTTTGGTTGTAGAGAAATTTCTGCAAAACCTGTGATTTCTGCCAACCATTCTTCTAATTGCTGAAATATTATTTGATAACCCTGAGTTTGAGAAATGGGAGAAAAAGGGTGAATATTGGCAAATTCAGGCCAAGTTACAGGTATCATTTCTGCTGTAGCATTAAGTTTCATTGTACAGGAACCCAAAGGTATCATTGATGTTGTCAAAGATAAATCTTTAGACTGCAAACGATGAATATAACGCAAAAGATTGGTTTCAGAATGATAACTTTTAAATACTGGGTGAGTTAGATAATTGCTAGTGCGAGCATAATAACTTTGAGAAAGGGTAGAAATATTTTCATTTTCGATGTTTGGGAACTTTTCTCCACTAGCAAAAATTTGCCACAGATTTTGTACATCTACTTCAGTGGTAGTTTCATCTAGAGAAATACCAACCGTTTGTTCATCAAAAGTTCGGAGATTAATACCTAAATTTTCAGCCGCATCAATAATTTCTTTTGCACTTTTCACAGGAGAGTCAGCACCCAATTTGATCTCAATAGTATCAAAAAATAACTCTGCACCAATTTGATAACCAAGCTGTTTTAAACCTGTTGCCAACTTAAAAGTCAAATTATGGATATTTTCTGCAATTTGTTTTAAACCACCCGGACCGTGATAGACTGCGTACATACCTGCTATTACTGCCAATAAAACTTGAGCAGTACAAATATTGCTAGTTGCCTTTTCCCGGCGAATATGCTGTTCCCTGGTTTGTAGTGCTAAACGTAAGGCTGGGTTACCATTAGCATCTTGAGAAACCCCAACAATACGTCCAGGAGTTTGTCGTTTATAAGCTTCTTTAGTAGCAAAGTAAGCAGCATGGGGGCCTCCGTATCCAAGAGACACGCCAAAACGTTGAGTATTACCTACAGCAATATCAGCACCAAATTCTCCAGGGGGTGTGAGTAAGGTTAAACTTAGTAATTCAGCAGCAACAGTTACTAAACCTCCTACCTTGTGAACTTTTTCCACAAATTCGCGATAGTCATAAATTGCTCCATTAGTGGCGGGATATTGCAGGAGTGCACCAAAAATTGGTTTGTCAAAAGTGAAGGTTCGGAAGTCCCCGACTATTACTTCTATTCCCAATGGTTGTGCCCTAGTTTTGACAACTTCAATATTCTGAGGATGGCAGGCAGAGTCAACAAAGAAAACTTCGGCTTTAGTTTTACATAAACCATAAGTCATGCTCATCGCTTCCGCTGCTGCTGTAGCTTCATCAAGTAGTGAAGCATTAGCTATTTCTAAACCTGTTAAGTCTGTAATCATGGTTTGAAAATTCAGCAACGCCTCCATCCGGCCTTGAGCTATTTCTGCTTGATAGGGAGTATAAGCTGTGTACCAACCAGGGTTTTCTAGTATATTGCGAAGGATAACTGGTGGGGTAATGCAGTCATAATAACCCATTCCAATAAAGGAACGAAATATCTGATTTTTAGAGATTATTTCTTTAATTTGAGCAAGTGCCGCATTTTCACTCAGAGACTTGGGCAAATTGAGTGGTTTCTGGAATCGAATTTTTTCGGGAACTGTTTTGTCAATTAAGTCTTCTAGGGAGGAAATACCTAATACTTCCAGCATTTGTTGGATTTCTGATGAGGTAAGACCAATATGTCGTTGGGAAAAGTCTATTGGCCTCTGACCTTGGTTTTGGTTGGCCAGTTGTATTTGATAACTTGACTGTATATTAGATTTATATGTTGCTACCATTTTTATTTATATTCCTTAAAATCAATATATCATTAAGTTGTAACAAAAATTCATAACTTAATGCAAGGAATACGGAGCAAACAAATTCAGAATCTCAGAATAAAGAATCAGAGAAAGAGTAGAAAGCTTGCAAGCTAAGACCTATTCAAAATGTTTTTTAGGAAGTCAGATTTTCTAAGTTAGAAGTAATAAGGATTGTTTTCTTAATTGGCCATACAATATTCTACGTGTTTTATGCTAAATCCGGTTTACTTATGAAATTTGTTAAAAGGGTAAGGCATTTATGCTTTCTGACATCAAGAAAAAGAGCTGGAAGGATTTGGACTAAATAGCTTTTCATGGGTTGGATTTGATATTAAATGCATAAAAGCTGATATGGTCTCCCAAAAAAATTACACCCGACCAGGTATTAATAATTCCCGACCGGGCACTACACTACATTTTATTTTAATACTGTTAATTACCTTACTGAACTTCTCCTTGTACCATTTCACGATACTTGTCAGCAGAGAAAACATCATCTCCATCTAATTCATTAGGGTCTTTAACACACACTTTCAATAACCAACCTTATATGTATAGGTCTTCTTGTTAATTACTCTCCTTCTACAAGTTTACGATAATCATCAGCAGAGTAAATATCATCTCCATTTAATTCATCAGGGTCTTTAACACGCACTTTCAATAACCAACCTTCTATGTATGGGTCTTCTGATAATTTCTCATGCTCATCTAATATATCTTCATTACGCTCTATTACTGTACCAGTGACAGGAGCTTTAAGATCTTCCACTGCTTTCACAGATTCAATAGTGCCAAATGGTTCTTCTTTTTCTATACTGTCTCCCACTTCTGGAAGCTCGATAAATACAATATCCCCCAACTGGTCGATAGCATAGGCACTAATACCAACAGTGGCAATTTCCCCATCCATCCTCACATATTCATGGGAGTCAGAATATTTAAGGTCATCTGGAAATTCTAGTGTCATTTATATTCCTCACTACTCACTACAATAATATGAATTATGCCAGTCAGATCAAGACTGGACTTGGATTAAAAATTATTCCATAAAGAATAATATAAGGTAAACATCTATATTTTTATGGACAAGAATGATATTATAAGACTACTAATAGGAAAATTCTCCATTCTTAGGTTAATTCTATCTATCTTAATTATTTATATCCTGATTGGTTTGTGGGCTTTCTTTTTCTCAGATCGGTTAATTTTTTTACCTCGCCCATCTAGTTACCAAAAAAACCAGGATTTTGTCAAGCTTCAGTCTAGAGATAGAACCCAAATTACAGGAATTTATTTACCATTACCTAAAGCAGAATATACAATTCTCTACAGTCATGGCAATGCCGAAGACTTGGGGGAAATTTTACCCAGATTAAGAGATTTGCGCGATATTGGCTTTAGTATATTTTCTTATGATTATCAGGGTTATGGTACAAGTCAGGGAAAACCTTCAGTCGATGGAGCTTATCAGGATATTAATGCTGCTTATGAATATTTAACCAAAAAATTAGGGATACCTGCCAATAAAATTATTGTTTATGGACGTTCAGTGGGTGGGGGGCCTTCTATAGATTTGGCATCCCGTCAACCTGTAGCTGGTTTGGTAATAGAAAGTTCATTTACAACCGCCTTTCGGGTAGTGACTCGTATCCCTATTTATCCCTTTGACAGATTTCCCAATATTGACAAGATTAAAAGTATTAATTGTCCGGTGTTGGTAATGCATGGAAATGCTGACCAAGTAATTCCTTTTTCTCACGGACAGCAACTTTTTGCTATAGCTAATCAACCCAAGCTTTCTTTATGGGTTGATGGTGCTGGTCATCTTAATTTATTAGAAATAGCAGGTCAGAAATATGTAAAGGTTATGGGTGAGTTTATTAGGTTAGTACAAAATAATAATCAAAATTATTAATTAAGTTTTAGTTATTAATATTACCTTCAGATAATTAGTTATAAGGGTTTGGATACTAAACTTCTACCGTCACAAAGTGCCATGGCTATATCTCTACTAAAATTAGTATAATGGCACATATTTTGATCAAAACAATAAGGCAAAATATTTTTTGAGAGTTACTCTAATTCCTGTAACAAAAACAATTCTATAAATATCCAATTCGACAGCTCCCATATCTGAATTATGACTTTGTTAATTAGAAGTTGGGTATACCTTACGTTTAATATTTGTTTGCTATATATTTTCCTTTTCCTTTTCCATTTTCAATTGTGATTTAGCCTTTTGCCACATTTGTTCAAACTCCGCCAGACTATACTCCGAAATAGGACGATCACAGATAGCCTCAAGCTTTGCTAACCGTTTCAAAAACCGGTAATTCGTTCCTTGTAATGCCTGTTCTAGGTTTAAATCATACCACCGTGCCAACTGTACCAAAACAAATAAAATATCACCCATTTCTGCTTCTTGATGTTCCTTATCTTCTGACTTTAAAGCTTCTTCAAACTCCCCTAACTCTTCGTGAAACTTCTGCCAAACTCCATCAATATTTTCCCACTCCAAACCAACAGCAGCCGCTTTTTTAGAAATCTTCATTGCGGCTAAAAGTGGAGGTAACTGTCGAGTATATCTGCTTAACTTTTTACTTAGGAAATCATTAGTTTCTTGCATTTCTGCAGCCTTAATTTTTTCCCAGTTTTGCTTAACTTCTTCTGTGCTATTTACTTTCACATCTCCAAATACATGAGGATGTCTTCTAATCATTTTTTGATTAATGTTTTCAGCAACTTCAGCTAAAGTAAAATCATTAGCTTCACTAGCTATTTGTGCTTGTAAAAATACCTGTAATAATAAATCTCCCAATTCATCAACTATCGCTTTTTTTTGCCCACTTTTAATAGCATGTACAACTTCATAAGCCTCTTCAATAATATAAGGAGTTAAGGTTTCAGGAGTTTGAGCTAAATCCCATGGGCAACCCCCATCTGGAGAACGTAATTTAGCTACTATTTCTATTAGTTCTTGTAATGCAGATAATGTATGATTCATAATATTAGAATGATGATTTTTTTTACTACAGCAATTCCCTATTTTGATGAAGCACAATTATTGATAGTTTTAGGGAGTAGGAAAGATAGGGGTTAAAGCCTCTCATAGGATATATTTTTTACTTTCTTACTATGGCTAGAATTAGAAAACAAGGAGGACTTTGTAACAAAAGATAAAACAGCAATTATGCAATATAATATTCATAATCTTCTTTATATTCAAGTTTGTGCCAAGCCAGGCAAAAACTGAGATATAAAAAGGATCAACTTTATCTGTTAAAATTATTTCTCTAGTATTAGAAACTATCTGTGAGGTCTATAAAAATTGTCATAGCTATCGTTTTATCCTTTTGTGAAGTTTTAATTCTCCAAGTTTGTGCTTCTGTTTTTAACTTTCCTCCCTTGTATCTTTTTTCTTACCTATCATTTTTATAAAAAAACTACCCTTGTAAGATTTAAAAGAGGAAGCTTGACCCCTAATTTTTTGCTAAATATTAATAATTACTGATTAATAAAATTGATATTACTATTCTATCTAATATATTAGATATGCGATAGAATTAAAATAATTATGCTCCTCTTTTTATTCCCTTTCCTGTCTGAATCAGAAGGATGCAAGAATATTAATTTTCTTTAGCTTAAAATATAAAAAATATAATAAATAAAAAATATTAGTTATTATAATTATTGATTTTGTTTCTGATAATTATCCTATGGGTGTAATAGGATAAATAGAAATCATAATTTAATTTCTTCCTAGAGATGAAAGCAAATTATTCATTTATTAGATGTGCCTCTTGATACTACAAGGCCAGGAACTTTTTTTGATATATTTGCTTTGATATATCTGTTTTGGTTTGTCGCTATGGTATTTAAGTGTTTTAACAAAAAATTGGCGTTGAGCAAAAGTAATGATCAACGTTGTAAAATTCAAAACATGAAATATCCAAAATATAACTCCACCTAAACAAGGAGAAATGGCCGTATACTTGGCCGACAGTGTTTTAAATTTTGAATTTGTGGTCATAAATTTGTTGAATACCCTAAGAGTCAACTCTGTTCACCACAGATAAAAGAACTATATCTACATATTTATCTTAATGGCGTGGGTTGACGAGCTATCCAAATATTAACAGAGGTTCATTATACAACCATCATCAAATAGATTAGATCTTTCCAAAATAAAAATCAAGGTAAAATTTTAGTGGCAAATTATATATACTCTGTTTCCAAATGAATAATG
>ENA-UENU01000037-UENU01000037.1-marine-metagenome-genome-assembly--contig:-NODE-37-length-41483-cov-168.601761_pt1 | contig 41483 bp, 34 predicted proteins | sample MGYA00237877_ERZ529326 | MGnify/ENA primary metagenome ERZ529326 (study PRJEB26372, sample SAMN05368344) | marine metagenome | biome: cultured habitat; feature: ocean water; material: water; isolation... | reverse complement strand
CAGATTTCAATACTGATGGAGTGGCAGACATTCACTGGCGTGATCAAAGTGGAGCTAACAGGATTTGGTTGATGAATGATGACGGCACACCTAATCAAACAGTTAACCCCGGAGGTTTTGGCTCAGCTTGGGACGTAGCGGGAATGTAATTTATTGAATAGACATCTCTGGAAACATTGAATCCGAAGGTACAGCAACTTTTGCCAAAGATGCAGAGCATACCTACTAGATAATCAATGGAGACCAGGAATTACAGCGACAACACTACCCCCAGTTGGGAAGGTGTTGTCGTTGAAGCTAATAACTCAGGAGGTTCTCGCTTCCTACTCCAAGGTCAGAATAACCTGAGTGAGCAAGGTTATATCTGGACTACCAATTCTCAGGGTGTCATTACTCGCGGTTCTGGTTGGAAATCAGGAGATGCTCTGTTGCAATGGGAAGAGGAGTTTGATATTGACCTGAATGGAGATAGTATAATTGCCTGACTCTGACAAATCTTATTAAATATCTGCAAAAATCAAGACTTAATCACCTTTTTTATTCTAATATTTAGATATTTTCATAGAAAAAAAGAGATAATATTAAATCCGTTAGTGTCGTTATAAATAAAGCAGAGAAACCGGGTTGATATGAAATACCCATTCTGATATCTGTCTCCCATAAACCCGGTTTCTTGTAAAACTTCCATTGCAAGCAGACTGGATATTACTCGAAAAGCAATGTATTTTATCTGAAAACCCCCTAATTTTTAAGGGGAGTGGAAGGGGATATAAAACTGTACCTCGTAGATAAAAAAAAATACTTTATTTAAACTGTCAGAGGTAACTTTTTAACATCAGGCTTTAAACCATTAAATAACCTCTCCCAATTTTCAACAGTTGCTTGATTTTCCTTATCCCCTTTCGCCTCAAAAGTTGTATTGCAAGCCTGATTTTCTTCCAAAACCTTGACACAAAGTTCAGCAATATCATCCCGACTAACAATACCCTTAATATTATCCCCTTGGTCAAATATTAAAGCTTGACCACCAGGTTGTTCAGTCATTCCACAAGGTCGAATTATAGTATAAGGAATACCACTAGAACGAACAACCTCCTCACCTTTGAATTTCCAATTTAATAAACCTTTTAATTGGTCATTAAGCTGCACTATTTTAATTTGTTCATCTAAATTTAATCCTGGTCGTCCTGGACGAGTTACACCCGCCGAACTAACCAAAACAAACCTAGGTAATTCGTCACTACCATAAGTTTTAATATACTCAATTTCTAACTGAAAAAATCCTGGTGCAAATCTAGAATTAAGTTCTTTATTATATTCAAATTTACTCAACATTAATTGGTAAGAATAAACTTGACTAGGATTAAAAGGTTGAGCATTTTCTACAACTTTAGCACGAAATACTGGAATTAAATCTTTAAATGGAATGCGAATAGTTGTCCAGATATTATAAACAGTATCAAAAGAATAGCTATAACCAACCCCATCCCATTTATCTTCGCAGCGCAGGAAAAACTTATAACGCTTGCCATCTCCTTTCACCCGCAGCTCTATACCAGCAGAACCAAATAAATTCGTTGGGGGATCAAAATTGCGGGTACGGACAGATACGAAACCACCAGAGTTTTCTGTAGAGACATTACCAGAGAAAAGAGCACCACTATCTGTAAGACAAATAGAACTTTCGCTAACTCCCCCCATCACAACATCATCTAATGCACCCCAGGTTTCTTTGAGGTCTTGGGTAGGGTTTTTGAAGTCAAACAAAATTTTGTTATTTTTTGGTTGTAGTTGTGGTTTTGCTGCTGCTACTAGATTTTTCATCCCTTCGTATTCCACAAGTTGGGGGTCTTCAACAACTTCTGGCATGAAAAATTTGATGCCTTGATAATATTTCTCCCGGTTTGGGTTATCTTTCTCTACAGTTTCGACTCTTGTACCTGTACAACAGATAATTTTGCTCACATCTTTGAAGATCTCAGGAGTGAGAGTTTCTGGTTGGGTAATGTCGGCAGTTACTATTTCCACATCATTACCGAGAACTTCTTGAGCTTTTTTCGCATCTCGAACCAGCGATCGCACCTGATAACCCTGCTTCAGTAGTCTAGGTACAACTCGCTTACCAACTCCACCATTAGCACCTACTACTAATACAACTTCTGATGTGTCTGGCGGTAATAATGTCTTTTTACCAAATAACTTTTCTAACCATTTCACACTACCGATAAATGGAATAACCCCAAAATAGCCTAGGGTTTGAAATAATTTACTTGGCTTCCATTTGGATGTTTGCTTATCAGTCACGGCCATATCCTTCAACTCTTCTTTTACATATATTAAGATATATTAAGAAAAATTGCAAAATAACCTTACACCACTTTAATTTAGGGAACTCAAAAATCAAAAGTCAAAATTCAACCCCCACCTTTATCCCTAGGGACATTGTATGTAAAAGGCCTAGGCCAGAAAGAAAAAAAAATTAGTAACCTTTAAGAAAAGGAGTAAATATAGAAAAAACAGACAATTTTTATGGTTTTTTTGTAGTTGAAAAAAGTGGCGATCGCGAGCTTTTACAAAATAGTCTCCACAAATTATAACTGCTCCTTCAACACGTCACAAAAAGAACAATTTTTTTGCTTAATTTAATATTTTTTGATAAATCTTAATATAATCACATAGTAATTAATAACAAGGTATAATTGGCAAGATATCCTGACTAAATTAATTAGGGAGTACATGGAAACAACTGACTGGCAAACTGTAATTCCTGCTGGAATGGCAATTACAATTTTTATTGGAGGAATGCTAATGATGTTTACAAATTTCTGGACTGATGGAGTTTATAAAAAGCAAAAAAGGAAAAAATAAACAGCTATTTTATGAAATTTAATCTTATTAAATTAAATTCGGTAATATCAGTAAAAATAAAATATAGAAACACAGAGATTGTATAAGATATTCAACCAGAGTAAAATCCTTCTAATCTCAATAAATTTTGATAACATTCAACTGAAAAACCAATGTGATATTACCCTCAAATAAAACCCCAGAATTAATCAACCATAAACAGAAATTTATCAACAGAATTATAATATGTTTGACTTTAATAACATCATCGAATTTTCACACCTATATTGTGTAGAAATTTGTGGATTTATAGTACCTACAAATGTACTAGCAAGTTTACAACCAATAATTTTTACAGTCCTCCATCGACCCAAAAAAGAAATTAACTTAATGGCATTAGTAGCCAGTTTTTATGCCTTAATAATTATCCTCCATGTCGGAAGCTGGTTTATTGTTGGAGTAGTTAGAATCCAAACATTTATTCTTTTGGGGTTTGCTACCTGTTGTTTAATAACAAATATTTGGGCAGTAACTCATAATTCTAGCATGAGAGAAACCATTAAATTTTTACAAAAATTGATAGTTAAACTTATTAAACGTATAACTATCCATAGTCAAGATATGCTCCCAGAAACAAAATAGAATTGTCGTCAAGAGAGAGGAGAATAGTGTAGAGATTAGCCTAAATTTTTTTAGCAAAACACAAATAATTAAAATCCCTACACTAAACTCTTCATCTATTTTTTTTGAGAACTCAAGGCAGCAACTGCCACTCCAATTAATAAAATAACTGCTCCCAATAAAGTAATTAGAGAAGGCACCTCACCGAACAATAAATAACCCAAAAAACTGGCTCCAACAGGTTCAAATAAAACCGCCAAAGTAACCAAAGTAGGAGAAACCCAACCCATTGCCCAATTAAAACTTGTATGCCCTATTAATTGAGGCAATAACCCCATTAACAATAAATAAAAATAGACCGAACCAGAATAACCAAAGTAGCCAACACCCGAAACAAAAGGAATAGGCAATAATACAACTGCAGCTATGCCATATACTACCACAATATAGCCTCCAATACCAAACCCCTTAGTTCGAGCTTGATATCCCAGAAATATATATAAACTACCTGCCCAAGCCCCCAGAAGAGCTAAAAAATTTCCCAGAACAGGGTTACTAACTGTAGTTGCCCCACCAATATCTGCTAAACCAATTATTAGTCCTCCTGTTATAGCTACTAAAATGCCAATAACTGTGCGACGAGAAAGCCTTTCCTTTAACCACCACCACGACAACAAAGCTACCCAGATGGGGTTAGTTGTGACCAAGGCAGTCGAAGCTGCGATCGAAGTGTAAGATAAAGAAGTAACCCAAAGAACAAAATGAGCCGCAAGGCAAACCCCCGCTGCACCTGCATAGAGTATTGCCCTTAGTTCGATAGTTTGCCACTTAATTTTTGACCATGTTGGTACTAATAATAAAGAGGCGATCGCCAGCCGTGAGGCAGCTATTACCAAACTAAACTCTATCCCACTCATTCGCGCAGATAGACTCGCCAACCTAATTAATATTGCACCAGTAGATATTGCTAAAACACCAATAGTGAGAACTAATATAATCAACCAGTTAGAAGGTTTCATAACTAAATAAAAAATGGTATTATTAAGATTACCCAATTATTAGTTGAGTATGCTCAAGCTAATTATTATAGTTTTAATTATTCTTATAGGTTCTGCCCTTTGTTCTGCTACTGAAACAGCTTTACTTTCTGTTTCTCCTATTAAAGTACAGCAGTTAGCCCAATCTAAAAAAACAGCAGCATTAGCACTGTGGGTAATTAAGAAAAAAATTAACCGCCCTATTGCCACTGTTGTGATTATTAATAACATTTTTAATATTGTTGGTAGTATCTTAATTGGTAATATTGCAGCCTCAGTTTTTGGAAGTACTTGGTTAGGATTTTTTTCAGCTATTTTGACATTTTTAGTAATAGTTTTTGGCGAAATTATTCCTAAAACTTTAGGAGAACGCTATGCCATGAAATTTTCATTAATAATCGCTTTACCTGTAAAAGGTTTAACTTTTATTTTTACTCCCATAGTTTGGTTCATGGAAAAAATTACATCACCTTTTACTCAAGGAAAAAAATTACCTACTACTAATGAAGCAGAAATAATGTTTTTGACCAGAATAGGATATAAAGAGGGAGTTATTGAAGGTGATGAAGCTGAAATGATTGGAAGAGTATTTCGGCTAAATGATAAAAGTGCATGGGATATTATGACACCTCGAATAGCGACTACTTATTTATACAGTGACTCAATTATAGCTGAGGTAAAATCAGATATTATTAGTTCTCAACATAGTCGAATTATTGTCATAAGAGATTCTATTGATGATGTAGTTGGCATGGTTTTAAAAAATGAATTACTTAAAGGCATAATTGAAGGAAAGGAGAATCAAAAAGTTGCTGACTTTATGCGAGATATTAGATTTATTCCAGATACACTGAGAGTAGATTTCTTATTAAAAGAATTTCAGAAATATAGTCAACAGTTGATGGTTGTTTTAGATGAATATGGAGGAGTTTCAGGAGTGGTGAGCCTAGAAGATGTATTAGAAGAATTAACTGGTGAAATTGTGGATGAAACAGATCAAAGTGTTGACTTACAAATTGTGGCAAGAATGAGAAGAAAGATCAAATTAAAGGATAAGTAATTTCAGTTATTAGTTATCAATTTATCACTATCTACCAGTTTAGTCAGAGCCCTAAAAAAAAACGTAGAAATATTCCTACATAAGTGATAGAAAATGGTTCTTGATTTTCGGCAAATTTATCATAAAGAATATTCATTAACTATATAAATATAATTACTATTATTAGTTCTCAATTTATCACTATCTCCCGGTTCAGTCAGAGCCCTAAAAAAAACGTAGAAATATTCCTACATAGGTGATAGAAAATGGTTCTTGATTTTCGGCAAATTTATCATAAAGAATATTCATTAACTATATAAATATAATTACTATGAATAATTTTTTCGGTAAACTTTTATTTTCCCAGAGAATTACATTACAATAATTCCTATAAATCTATAATTATAATTGACCTAAAAAAAATTATGCTGCCTACTGTTTTAATTACTGGTGCTTCTCAAGGTTGTGGTAGAGAAACAGCACTTTTATTTGCCAGAAAAGGATATAATATTGTCTTAGCTGCTAGGAAATTAGATAGATTAGCCACAACAGCAAATGAAGTCAGAGAAACTGGTAAATCTGCCTTGGCTATTCCTACTGATGTTACTGATGCTAAACAAGTAGAATATTTAGTAAAAAAAGCTATAGAATTATATGAAAAAATTGATGTATTAGTTAATAATGCTGGTATCTGTCTGACCGGTGGAATAGAATATACAACTTTAGAAGATTTTCAGCAGTTAATGAATATCAATTTTTTTGGTTATGTGAATACAATTAAAGCTTTATTACCCCATTTTTTATCAAGAAAATCTGGTACAATTATTAATGTTGGTTCCTTTGGTGGTAAAATGCCCTTACCACAAATGACTGCTTATTGTGCTAGTAAATATGCAGTTACTGGATTAACTGATACTTTGCGTTTGGAATTACAATCAAAAGGAATTAATATTAGTTCTGTACAACCAGGGGTTATTAATAGTAATTTTATGGAAAGGGCAAAGTTTCGTGGTGGAGATAATTCTGAAGTAGAAAATCGTCGTCAACAAATGAATTATGTTTTAGAATCTAATTTCGTCAGTCAGCCAAAAGATATTGCTGAAGCCATCTGGAATGTTTACAAAAATAACCAGTCTGAAATAGTAGTAGGTCCGGCTGTTTTAGCTACAGAAACTTATCGACTATTTCCTGGTTTAACTCAGTTTTTGATGGGGAAAAGTGTGGAGTAATTTATAGCTAATAAAGAGCTACTTATGAAAATATTTTTCAGGTAAGTATCAATAAAATTATTTTTTATTGTTACCTATTCCTAATATTATAGGACTATACAAATAGTTGAGAAAATTGATAAAAACCTAAATTTAGTTAAAGACTACTTTGAAGCTATTATCCATTTAATAGAATGAAAAAAACTCGGCTCTTTAAATCCAGTTATCTAAAGAAAACATGGGAAAATCTTAAACAACAAAATTGGTTTGTTGATCTATCTGTAATAAACCAATAATTTTCAAAAAAGTTAGGCAAAAATTTTCAATAACTATAACTTGCAGAACTTAGACATAACTACCGCATCTAGGTATCCCTCAATTTTTTTTTTTGATAAAACATTACCAATTAATTCTTTTCTTTTTTGTGTTTTATTTTAGGTTGAAAAATATCTAGTTTTTCTGCTGATAATTTAGGTTTTATATTTCGTCCTACAGGCTAGGTTGAGTATAGTCTAAATAGTAGGAGATTACCTACTATTTTTAAGTTTTCTATTTCAATTACATCTAAGTATATTGTTTGCTTTAATTTACTCATTCACCAGTTATTTGCACGACCTTGAAAAGCTAAATTTTAATTGTAATTTTGGCCGTATAAAAATAATTTCTGGCGTCAATATTTGAGTTATAAAAAGGGGAGAAAAATTTTTCTAAATTTGGGCAAGCTTTTCCATAATAATTTACATTCCTGATGATTTGTTTCTGAAGACTTTAGGAATAGAGAATATTGATGAAATGCTAATAAGAGAATTGTAAAATTTTTTATTTTTCAACCTAACCTACAAATTAGTGGCTGTTATATACAATTTTCTATAGCTATTAATATGAGAGTTTTAATATGAGAGTTGTTAGATTTTATTTTTCAACCTAACCTACCTACTTAGTGGCTGTGAAATTATCATGTATCACATATAGTTTCTTGGGGTAAGTCCTGTATATATTTGTCTTTAGAGTTATTTCAGTTATCAGTTATCAGTACCGACCGCTGAAGCCAGAAACTGGAAATACTAAATAGAATTTTTTCTCTTTGAAAGGATAGACTATTGACCTAAATTTTTTCTCAAATAGGGATGACTCAAAATTCAGTTATATAAATAGTATATCCTTATAATTCTATAATTCCTTCAATATTAAACTTCCCCATCTCCCCATATTCCTATCTACCCAGCTATACAATAGATTTTTTGGGGTCAGTTTGGCGATCGCTCTTAAAGCAATAGTCAAAAAGAGAGCACACTACAGATGCCCAGATAATTTTTTGGGCAAGTAATGTAGCTCCAAAATATGACCAACACATAGATATAACAGTTACTAACCCTTTTGGTGCAATAGAACATCAAAAAGCTTCTCATTATCCGTCGCCCCTATAGACAACTCTTCAATACTATTCAAAACAACTTTTGCCCCTGCCTCCAATAACTTACCAAGATAAACATACTGTCTTTCGTCATTTTCCTGCACATGAGGTGGCAACACACCCACTCCGACCCAAGTTCTCAATGGCCTCTGCTGACGAGCATTCTGTACCGTATATAGATCTCCAACTGTATCACCAGCATAAATGACAGGTAGATTTTCAGGCAAACCATGTCGTTTTTCCAACTCCTCTACTACAGCCAGCAACCCTGTCGGGTCAGGTTTTCCTGGCGCATCTTCCATCCCTACCACCACTGGAGAACTCAACCCTAACTTTCTCTCCAAAACATAAGCTATTTCCGGTCTCATTGCTCCACTAAAAAACCCCCAAAACAAACCAGCTTCCGTCAAACCCTCAAAATAACTAGAACTTATTAACAAAGGTTCCGAACAAATATAACCATTCCAGTTATTCTCATCCACCCCCCGATAACGAGCCTGAAAAAAAGCTACTAACTTTTGATAATCTAAATCTATATCCTCCCGTTTTTTACCTTGACCCTCAAAATACCTATAGACTAATTCTTGGGAAGCTTCCCAGTCATTATTCCAAACTCCCTCAGACTTAAGCTCATCAATATCTACCAAAGTGGGGCAAAACGCCCCCCATGTAAAATGCTTTACCGTATCCGCGATCGCCCGTCGATAAGACCTACCCACATCTCGAATTACACCATCAACATCGAAAACTAAAATTGCTTTATTCATCATCAAATTTCTATGGTAAAATAAAATTTTATGTGTAAAGTTTTAAATTTAGCCTAAAATTGGCCAGGAGGTAAATTGTCCAAATTCATATTAAAAGTAGTTTGGTTAGACGATAATGTAGCACTTGCTGTAGATCAAGTGGTAGGAAATGGTACGAGTCCTCTAACTTGTTACTTTTTCTGGCCTCGGAATGATGCTTGGGAGCAACTCAAAAAAGAATTAGAAGGTAAACATTGGATTTCAGAAGCAGATCGGGTGGCTCTTTTGAATAAGGCCACTGAAATAATTAGCTATTGGCAAGAAGAGGGAAGAAGAAGGCCCTTCTTAGAAGCTCAGGCAAAGTTTCCAGAAATAGTTTTTACAGGTACTAATTAGTAATAGTAAGTCAAAAATTAAAAAATAAAAGTCAAAAATTAAAAGTCAAAAATTAAAAGTTAAAAGTTAAAAGTTAACTAAGAATCAAGATCGATAAGACCAACATTACTAGTTTAAAGCAAAAACAGAAATAAATAAGCAAAGAACTAGATAATTATAGATATTATAGATTTTTGTATATTTCTGCAAAGAGCAAGTTGACTATCTTAACAATTAATTTGATATATCAAAGTAAAATCTGTTGATGAACCAGGAACAGACATTTCCCATAAGTGACCAACTAACTTATGTAACTTCTCCAGCTATTCTCAAAAAAGCTATTTTATACAAGCTTGATAGCTATATTTCAGGTTGTGGTGAGTTGGTGCTTCCATGTCTGCCTGGTATGCTGGACTATTACATGAATGTTGTAGAAAAATTATTTTCTCATCTGGGTAGACCAATGCCCAGAGAAAGACAGCAACAGTTCAGTCAAATGCTCCAAAAGAAGCTAGCAGAAGGATATAATATTTCTGCAACTGCAATGTTGGTTATTCAATATGAATTGCTAAAATCTCCAGAAAAAGGTATGGCTTGTCAAGTAATTCTTCGCACTCCAACCCTGGGAGAACATTATAAATCTTGGGTAGATCATAGAAAACCTCCTTTATTTGGTTCCTACCCTGATGCTAAGGTCTTAGCAACTGTCGCAGAATTTGGGGAAAACTCTACTAAAATCTTAGACGTCGGGGGAGCTACAGGTAGAAATGCTTTACCCTTGGCCCGTATGGGTCATTATGTAGATGTTTTAGAGTTAACCCCTGTTTTTGTTGAACAGTTACAAACAGCAATAGCTACAGAAAATTTATCAATTAATGTGATCAAGGGAGATATTCTTGATCCACTGATCAGGTTACGACCAGCCTTTTATCAGTTAGCGATCGCTACAGAGGTAGTATCTCATTTTCGCGATGTAGAAGACTTGCGGTTATTTCTAGCAAAAATGTCTGATTTTATTTGTTCTGGTGGTTTGCTTTTGTTCAATATATTTTTGACAGTAAATGAATATGTTCCAGATAAATTAGTACAAGACACAGCGCAGTTATGTTGGTCGACTTTGTTTACATCTGAAGAATTAACAAAAGCGATGGAAGGTTTACCCTTAGTCAGTGTTTCTAATGAATTAGTTATTGAATATGAACGTCAGCATTTACCAAAAACAGAATGGCCTCCCACAAGTTGGTTTGAAAGTTGGGCGACTGGTAGAGATGTTTTTCCTTTGGCGAATGGTAAACCCCCTTTAGAGTTACGGTGGATACTATGTCGGCGTTTGTAGTCAACTATGAAGTGGATGCTTTCCACTTATGAGTATATTCTTTTTTTCAGTCTATGGTTAATAAACCTAATACTAATTCCTAAAATTCATGCTACCTTGAAGAATATTTCAGTTATTAAGTAATTTACACAAAATCAAGAACTTTATTGCTAATATATATCTTGATTTTGTAATTGCATTAATATCATCAATTGATTAACCATTAAAAAATTATAGAAAAAATCTAAGAGTAAATAGAAAATGGTGATAAATTAGGCTGTTGAATTAATTGGTAGCAGGTCAGCAGGTTGAAATTTATCCAATTGGTAGTGAATAAGTATAAATTATAGTAATTCACAGTAAGTATAGGAATCAATATTTTACCTAAATTTATTTTACATTTAATAATAATTTGATAAATAATTACAATTATTTTTAGTCATATGTTTAATAAACCTAACACTAATTAAGAACAATTATATCATCTTTGCAAAGATTTTAGTTATTCAGTAATTCACACAAAATTAATAACTTTTAAATCACTTTACTGCTAATTTTAGTTGATTTAATATTAATTATTATTATGCTGCACCGACCTTTTATAAAAACTTTATACCTACCTCCCTCTTGTCTAAATTATATTGAGTGCACACTTTTTTTACTAGAATTTGGCATTAAAGTCTTACAAAATTAAAAAAAATGAAAGAATTTATCAAAACTGCAAAAGTTTTCATCTCTACTTACTACGCTTTTAATGTAGAATATAGAGCCGAATTATTATTATGGGTATTATCGTCTTCTTTACCTTTTATTATGATGGGTCTCTGGATAGAAGCTGCAGTTAAAGGTGAATTTCCATTAGATAAATTACAGTTTTCTCGTTATTTCTTGGCAGTATTTATTGTTGAGTCTATAACTCCTGTTTGGGTAATTTTTAATTTTGAAGTGGAAGTTCTTAAGGGAAAGTTATCTCTAAAATTATTACAACCAATAGATCCAGTATTCCATCATATAGCAGATCATATTTCAGAAAGATTTGCTAAAGGATTTTTTGTTTTAGGTTTAGTCTTGTTATTTTTTGTTCTCTATCCACAGTCATTTTGGTTGCCTAATTTGAGTAGTTTTTTGTTATTTTTAATCACAGTTTTCATGGGGTTTATATTGCGATTTTTAATTCAATATACATTAGCTATGTGTGCATTTTGGACTGAAAGAGCCAGCGCGATGGAGCAACTTTGGTTATTACCTTATATCTTTTTATCGGGAACAACTGCTCCACTAGAAGTATTTCCAGAATTAGCGCTTAAAATAGTCTTATGGACTCCATTTCCTTATCTGGTTTATTTTCCTGCCTCTGTCTTAGTAGGGTTACCCGTCGATATTGGTAGAGGGTTATTAGTTCTTTTGCTTTGGAGTGGTATTTTTTTTGGGTTAAACCGTTGGTTGTGGCGACTAGGGTTAAAGCAATATTCAGGGATGGGTGCTTAGTCTTTTGTCAATTTTTAAAGGATGAATTAAAACTAAATTTAGAAGACAAGACAAGAAAATTAATTTGAGGAAAATTTTGATCAATTTCCCATAAAATAAATTTTGACAGACTATAATTTTTGTCTTAATGTTTAAGGAAAATCAGAATTTTTTAGATCTTACATGAGCTCCACAGAATGCAAACTGAAAGTTTTTGTCTAAGCATAGTTCTTTAAGTCTATTTTCTCCTAATTTTGAGCAGCGCAACTGGGGTCAGGCAGACCGCGACGCGCCCTCAACCTTGCAGCAACAAATACTTTTCAAGCAACGGCGACTATTTCTGAAGCAGTAGCTATTGGCATAAAGTTGCACAGTCTTGAGTGACAGAAAAGTTCTTTCTGTCCTTATAATAGCAACTGTTGGGATGTGAAATTGAAATTTTGTAACCCAGATAATACCAGGAGAGCCAAGAAAGTTTATCGTTTTACTATTGATGTGTCAGACTGAATACCTGTAACTTTAGATAAAGTGCGGTCTTGGTATGTACCTAAATGAAAACAGGAATTTTTGTTTGTAGTTTTAGCCCTACCCCAAATAGTATATCTGGCTTGAACCAAACTACAAGAATAATCAAAGAAACATTCGACAAAACCTGATTACACCAAAAATTTCACCTCATTTTTATGAGAGGGCAGAAAAGAGAAGCTTTATATGTGAAAACCGTTATAGTGCGAGTTAACTAACTACTTGTTAATTAGCTAACCAGTTTTCCAAATCTATCATCACTGCCAAATCAAAAATTTCTTCTCCTAAAAAATCTAAATTTTCCAAAGATAACTGCTCTATCTGAGTTTTAACTTCTGGAGCTATCTCTCCAAACTTTCTGTGAACTTGACCTAAGAACTCTTTCACCACTTGCTCCCGTCCAATTTATATTCCAATTTTTATTCCTTCCTCTTAGATTTAATTAGGTTCCAGATCGCTGATGTTATCGCTGATGTTGATGTACTGCAATTATTTTTGTTCCGACTCCAGTCTTTGGCATTGCTGAGTAGGGAAGTTGTATTTAACCTCCCCACAACTCAATCTAACTTCAATTATCCACACCCTCTATAGGTGCAAAACCTTGCCTTTGTATATTCTCAGTTATCGTGCGCGGTTCCAAAAACTGCAGTAAATAATCCGGTCCTCCCGCCTTTGAACCCACCCCAGACAACTTAAACCCACCAAATGGTTGTCGAGAAACGATCGCTCCAGTAATTCCACGATTAATATATAAATTCCCCACTTCAAACTCTGCTTTTGCTTGTTCAATATGAGAAGGAGTACGGGAATATAACCCCCCAGTTAAAGCAAAATTAGTCCCATTAGCAATTTCCAAAGCTTGAGTAAAATTATCCGCCTTCATTACTGCCAACACAGGACCAAATATTTCTTCCTGAGCAATAGTTGCACTTGGCGACACATCCTTAAATATCACAGGACCAACAAAATAACCATCCTTCGGCGCACTCATCTCAATAGCAACTTCTGCTTCCTGCTTACCTTTCACAATATATTCCTGAATCCGCTTTTGCGCTTTCTCATCAATTACCGGACCAACTTGTGTACTTGGCTTCTCCGCATCCCCTATATTGAGCGATCGCGTAGCCTCCACCAAACGATTCACAAAACTATCATAAATTGTTGCCAATACTACAACCCGCGAACAAGCCGAACATTTCTGTCCACTATATCCAAAAGCAGAATAAACAACACCAGCAACTGCTTGGTCAAGATCTGCACTTTCATCTACAATAATCGCATTTTTACCACCCATTTCAGCAATAACTCGCTTCAAATGTTTTTGCCTTGGTTGCAAAACTGCAGCTTGAGCATAAATGTGACAACCCACTTCCATCGAACCAGTAAAAGTAATACTATTAACACTTGGGTGCTTCACCATAAAATCACCCACAGTGGAACCATTTCCCGGAACAAATTGAAATACCCCCTTAGGAAAACCAGCTTCTAGCAAAATCTCAGAAATTTTAGAAGCAATAACCGATGATACTGCTGCTGGCTTCAACAAAGTACAATTACCTGTCACCAGAGACGAAACAGTCATTCCAGTAGGAATAGCCAGAGGAAAATTCCAAGGAGAAATTACTAAAGAAATACCACGAGGTTGATAATAATAACGGTCAGTTTCTCCAGCGACATCATAATTATAGCCCTGCTCTAACCGTTCCATCTCATCAGCATAATAACGACAAAAATCTATCGCCTCAGAAACTTCTGCATTACCTTGGTTAAGAGGTTTACCAACCTCTAAAACCATCCATGCTGCCAACTCATGACGACGTTTTTCCATTAAGTCAGCAGCTTTGCGCAATATCCTTGTCCGTTCTCGAACTGGTGTTTTCTTCCAACTTGGAAACGCTGCTTTGGCTGCTTGAATTGCCTGCTCTGCTTGTTCTACCGATATTAAACCAATTTTGCCAACAACCTCCTTAGAATTTGATGGGTTCAGTGAATCAACTATTTGTGCTGTGTTTGTGTATTCACCATTAATAATTGGCAGATAGGTTTTTCCTAACTCTAGTCGTATTTGACCAATAGTATTCAAAGCTTGTTGCCGTTGTTGGAAATTAGCGTAGTCGCTATCGGCAGCATTAGGGAAAACTGGTTTGACCACATCGTGAATTGTAGTTTTACCATTAATACTTGGTGCTGCCAATAATTCTTCTAAAGGCCGGTTTTCTAAACTTTGTTTGAGAAATGAACTGTTAGCAGTATTTTCTAGGAGGCGACGAATTAAATATGCCATTCCTGGTAAAAGATCACCGTAGGGGCAATAAACTCGGACGCGATAACCCTTTTCTGCTAATATTGTAGCTATTTTGTCACCCATACCATAGAGTACCTGCATCTCAAAGCACCGCCGAGGAACTTTTAGAGTTTCAGCAATAGCGATCGCTCTCGCTTGAGAACGAACATTATGACTACCAATAGCTGAGTAAATATATTCATGATTTTCTAGCATCATATAAGTCAGCTTTTCAAAGTTGGCATCAGTTTCAGGTTTATCATTAAATACTGGTTGGGGCCAGTCATGTTGTAAAGCCTTGATAGTTTCCTGATCCCAATAGGCTCCTTTTACAAGTCGAACAGTAACGGGACGACCTCTAATTTTTGCCCATTCAATAATGCCTTGCAGATCTTTTTCACTATCCCGCAAATATGCTTGAATTGTCACACCGATATCATTACGGTTGCGAAATTCTTCTTCCATCAACAATTCTTTAAGAATATCAATAGTCAGGTCTTTATAAGTATATTGTTCCATGTCAAAGTGAACTGCTACACCCAGTTTTTGAGCATGTCTGAGTAGAGTGCGTACATGATCACTCACTCTTTCCTGACTACCTTTAACATCAAGAGGATCAAACTGAGAATAAAATGCTGTAAGTTTTACCGATACTTGTACTCGTGGTAGTTTTTCCCCTTCTGCTTCATCTATTTGGGGAATTGATGACCAGCTATTAGCAGCTTGGGAAAGTTGAGTCATCAGTTCAAGATAACGGTCTAAATATAACTGTGCTTCAGTTTCAGTGATGACTGCTTCTCCAAGGAGGTCGACAGTAAAGCACATTTTATCTTTCCGTAGTTTTTCTAGGGTTTTGATGATTTGCTTAACATTTTCCCCAGCAATATATTTATGAGCGAGAGTTTCCACTGCAGGTGCAACAGTAGTCGCTGCAAGTTGACCAGGAACAGAGTCTGGGTTAGCAAAATTGAGTAGTTTTTTGAGAGTTTCTGGAAGTTCGACTTCTTGAGTAGTCAGATATTCTTGGAGGTGAGCAGCTATTTCTGGTTTACTCCGTAATGCTGGTAAACAGTCAATAAAACGAAATAGTTGGACTCGCAAACCAGGACTTGCCATTGCCCAGTCAAGGAGCTTATCATCCCACCGCATTTGATTTTGCAATTGAGCCAAGAAAGAACGATTTTTTTCCTGAGTTGCTTTCAAGAGTTGTTTAGCTATTTCTTGAGTTTTAGTTTCGTAGTTAGTATGGGATATTTGTTCAACCATTTTTTTTCTAAAGTTAATTAAAAGTAATTGGGTTTATATTGGATGATTTAAGTATTTATCACTAAAATTGATTTAAAATTTAGTGTTTTTCCGATATCCTATTCGGGTACTTTCCGTACAATATGTTTTTGTATTTTAATTCTACTTTAAAAAGTTTTCTGTGACGATACTTTTATTTTAATTTATAAAAATTAATCAATCGTACTATATCTTAAGCTAATTTACCCATAATCTCTACAGCTATGATTAATTGATTATATTTAGTTACCTTATTCTACAATTTTGCTAGTTCTTTTCCTGCTTTACTTTTACACCACATATAGATATTCCAATACAGATTATTATCTAGTTATATTCAAAAAAAAATTTTTGATAAATATATTGATTTAAGGAAGATCATTAGAAGCATAAATTGTCAAAATTAAAGCTAGAGAAATAATTAAAATTAAACATTTTAACTGATATAAATTTACTATTAATACATCACTCAAACTTTCACTTTCTGTAATTTTTTAACCCGGCATATTTGTCTGGGAAAAGTTGAAATTTTTATAAAGATATCCCCATAACCTTTCACATAAGTTAAAAGTCAACCCCCCACTTACTACCTAAGACGACAGGGTTGTCCCAAAAAGCAATAGGTAGAGATTTTGGAATTCTATAGCCAGGCCGGAGTATGAAAAATCTAAGTACAGAACAAAACTTGCAAAAGTTGAGAGGAAAAGGGTTTCATAAAAATTAGAATAAGCATGAATGAAACCCTATGAGCCAGGTATAACTTACTCAAACAAACATTTAAACCTGAGCTCAAATGCCATGGAGCTAGACTAAGTTTTTTAGCTATTTTATGGCCATATTTAGAGGCAAAACAGTGAATCTCGCATAAATAGTAATAGGATCCATTGGTAACAACAAAAATGAATCAAACTACAAACATTTACAAACACTATGGGCGGGAATTTGAACTAAATTACTTTAGAACCGCAAAATTAACTCTAATACCAATGAACTAGTAGATTTGTTTAAAGATTTTATAGAACTATTGTGGCAACTCAAAATTACTTATGTACAAACAGATAGAAAGTTTTTCATCCTATTCCCATTCATGAAAGGGAGAACTTAAGTGAAGAAAACACACTCTTGATCCGAGTATTATTTTTTCCCACCTTTCTTATCATGGGTCGATATATACTACTTTTTGCTTTCAATCGCGAAAACTTCTGTATGATCATTGGGTTAATATTACTAATGTAGCCCTTTATAATAACCCTTTATTAATAGAAATTTTTCTATAACCGTAATATTAAAATTTCTTTTTAATCGGAGCGGCGGGATTTGAACCCACGACCCCCACTACCCCAAAGTGGTGCGCTACCAAGCTGCGCTACGCCCCGTTATAGCAATATAAACAAACAAATAATAAGCCAGAAAGAACAAAGTTAAAAGTAGTATTTAACAAAACTGAGTTTCAGTATTTAGTAACATCCATGCCCTTAGCTTATATCAATAGTACATCTTAAATCACATTTTGACAAGTTATTTTACTAAAAACATTTTAAAGCATATTTTTAAATCATAACATATTACCACAGATATATACCAAGTCTGATTCAGTATAGCTTGCTGATTAACTCTCAAAGGATTTAGTCTTTTTTTTTAGTCCAGCTTTTCCATAGCTCTTGCTCACATAAGTTAGGATTTTAGCTAGACAAGGGCAGAGGGTAGTAACGAAGAATTCTTAAATCCTACTTCCTTTATATAATTCCCATTTTTCCTAACCAGTCCCTTCTCAAAAAAAAATTTTCAAAAATGTTTTTTAGCAAACCCTAAATTAGCCATAATCAAAAATGTTTTTCTTTTTCCAATTGCTCCCTATTTTTTAAACCCTATTACCTATTTCCTAAAATTTTTGTTTTGAGCATTCCAAAAGACATGATATTAATCAAAAAATCTTCAACATTTCTGCTGCTTCGACTAAACTAGGTACAGCATCTACAGGCCATTTTCCCTCGCCCCTGCGCCCTTGATTTAAAATAAACTGAACGGTATAACTTTCAGGAAAACCTTCCACCTGCATCCATAGCAAATCACTTTCAGCTTCACATACTATTCTTTCCTCATCCATCAACTCGTCCGCCATTTGGCTAATAGTTTTGCTTAACTGGTGTAATAATCGACAAAAATCATCTAATTCTCCTGCACTCAGTTCTATTGACCAATTATCCCCACCCACTAAACCTTGAAACTCTGGTGCTTCAGGGTTCCAACCTAAGCGCCAACCAACTCCACTTTTGACTATTCGTTCCATAACTTAAACTATTACTCAGCAATTACAGTAATCAGCTTCTCAAAGTTTATAGTTAAAAAAATACTCAGTAATTAGTAATCAATAATCAGTTTCTCAAAGTTCATAATAGGGAGCTTAAGTCCCTTTCATAGACATCAGCAGCTTTGTAAAATGACCTTTGCCGATGGGTTGCTATGATTTTTCTTTAAATAGCGATAATACTCTTCATCATTACCAAATTTTATGTCCTTTAGTGTTTTATTTCGGCAACAGCCCAAAACACCTAACAAAAGCATTGAAGATTTGGCCAAATAATAGTTTCATAGCTTGATTCAGCAATGCCTTCAAAACGTGGGACTGTTACCCCTGAATTTTTATGTGATAGCAGAATGGCCATTTATAGACAATTTTCAGAGAAAAGCTGATAGCTAGTTAAGGTTTAAGTAAATCTGCACCTTCTTGTTTAAGAATAACTGGTACCCTAGGAGCTACCTGCTCAGAGTCACCTCTGTATTCCATTTTTGGAATAGATGGAGGGTTAGAGTCGCCTCCAAAAATATCTACTAACCTATTAACTAAAGCATTTCTTTGAGAACGAGTTAAATTTTGAATTGCTTGGCGATCGCCCTTCATTGGATTTTCTGTCAAAGAATCATTACCAGGATATACAGATGACCGTAGATAATCATTAGCCCCCAAATAATCTGCTAATGTTAATTTCCAATCAAATCTATAATTAGGCGCACGACCTTTGACATAGAAATGATACCTAATTAGACGCGATACCAAAGTATCCTCAGTATTTACTTTCCCCGTTTCCTTAGATATGTAATAATTTTCCAATGGCAAATCTGGTATTTTTTCATAGACAAATGGCCAGACTTCTTTAGGTTGAACCAGCTGTTGGACAATTTTTATGGGGTACTGAGAATTGTCTTGGCTTGTAATTTTTTTAAACTGGTATTTAAATAAATAAGTAGAAGGGTGTGCTGCACTAATTAAAGAAGTCCACAATAACCCTATACTAACCCAAACCATTGCTGTTATAAAAGTAATATTGAAATATTTGAGCCATTGCTTATTGCTCATGGCTATTAACTACCAAATATTATTATTAATAATTTATCTATCTATATTATTGCCAACTTCACTAATTATTTCTGGTTGCATCAACTCATCAGACATTTCCAATACAGCACGAATGACTGGCTTGACTGCTTGCTCATCAAAATTATCAAAATCTTCATAACGACGACGCTTGGCACGATTAGCTACTTGTACCACAGCCCGATAGCGATTAGAAGAAGCTTTGATTAGCTCCTCAGACTTACGGCTTAGTTCTACCGAATTAATATTAGATTGCTTTTGCATATAGAATAGGGAATAGGATAGGGAATAAATAAAAAAAATATTTACCCTAATTAAAGACGTTACTAAAATAACTATACCATATTAATCACCAAATCTGCTTGTAATTAGAATTTACTGAAAAAGTCTTTTGAGGGAGTAGGTTGGAAGGATAAACAGGAATTTTATATAAGGATATAGGTGGATATAGGTAAAAATTGTCCCTGGATGCCTTCTGGAATGAGCGCCCAAAACCCTAAATTATTTGAGCCCTGAAACTTGTGAAAAGCTGATATTTTTTTCCCAAAAAGGCTAAAGCCTTTATCTGTCAATACTTTTACCCTTAAATCAACTAGTAATAATTAATTAGTACAACTATTTACACGAATACTAAATTTTTGTAGTTAAAACTTCATAAATATTAATTAATTATAATAAATTATAATAAAACTGATCTAAATTTTTTAAAATTATATTTGTTATTTATGTTAACATCAGTCCTTGATACTTCAAAGCAAAACCACTTTTCTGGGTCCTATCATCATCCTCTAAAAATAGTTGCATTAGGAGATAGCTTAGTTTATGGTTTTGGTGATTATGAAGGTGGTGGATGGGTAGAAAGACTACGACGACATTGGATGTTACCAGATAGTCCTGGTCATGTACTATATAATTTGGGAGTCCGGGGAAACCGAGTTTTACAAGTGGAACAACGCTTGGAGGATGAGTTTCGTCATCGGGGAGAATTAAAAAATCGTCAGCCAGATATTATTCTTCTTTCTGTTGGGGTAAATGATTCTGCTAGAGTCCAAAGACCAGATGGACGTTATTATACAGATTTTTCCAGATTTCAAAAAATTTTAGATAAGTTATTAGATACATCAAAGCAACTTTGCCCTGTAATATTTGTAGGAATGGTTCCTGTTGACCAAGCTAAAATGCCTTTCCAGAATTGTTTATATTATAGTCACGATGACCAATACATATATAAGGAGGCAACTCGTTTAGCTTGTTTAAAGCGACAAATACCTTATTTAGATGTCTTTGAAAAATGGTTAATTCGGGGGGAAAGTTGGTGGCGATCACGTCTCTGTAATGATGGGATTCATCCTAATGTTAGAGGTTATCAATCCCTTTTAGAAGATGTACTAAACTGGGAATCTCTTTATTTATTAACTACTTAGATAAAAAAGGATGACCAAATATTTCTAAGTAATCAAAACCATTGAGATAAAAAAATATGAACATATCATGTTCTTTAGAGAATTGCACAATCTTAAAAGAAATTAAACAACGTCCAAAAATTTTTCTTTCCTATCTATGACTAAAAAATAAGGTCTTAAAGCTCCTGCTCTTTTACAGGTTTTTTTGATGATTAGTAAACCACAAAGAAAGTAGGGACGTTCCATTCTAAATTCCCCACGACAAAATATAGTATGAGAAATCAGGAGTTAGGAGTCGTAGTGGCCATTCACCACTCCCCCGCACAAGAATCAGGAGAAAATTATAGTGGTTATAATTGAGTACACAATCAAGTATTTATGCTTAATATTTTCCTGATAATTTGACTTCTGAGAAAGGTTAATAAAGATGATTTATATAGTATAAGTACTTACTAAACTACTGATTAGTATATTACTTTTAATGTTACAATTTGGATTTATGGAACGTGGGTGGCATGCAAAGTCCCTAAAGGATAATCATTTTTTTTATTTTCCCCAGCTGAAAACTATTTATTTGGGGATGAAAAAAATAAACTTTAGTATTTCAAAGCTCTGGCTTCATTTAGAAGTACTAATAACTGATAACTGATAACTCATAAGTTAAATGACAAGAAGCATACCAGAACTACCAACAAAATACGACCCCTTTGTCACTGAAGCTAAATGGCAGAGATATTGGGAAGAAAACAATACTTTCAAAGCAGACCCTAAGCAAGCAGGCGACCCCTACTGCATAGTCATTCCTCCACCAAATGTTACAGGTAGTCTCCATGCAGGCCATGCTTTCAATAATTCTCTTATTGATGCCCTTATCCGTTACCATCGGATGCGTGGTGACAATACCCTCTACCTCCCAGGCACAGATCACGCTAGTATCGCAGTTCAAACTATTCTGGAACGCAAACTCAAAGCGGATGGCCAAACTCGCTACGATGTCGGGCGGGAAAAATTTCTCAAACTTGCCTGGGAATGGAAAGCAGAGTCTGGTGGCACTATTGTTAATCAACTGCGTCGCTTAGGAGTTTCTACAGACTGGACACGGGAACGTTTTACCCTGGATGAAGGCTTATCAAAAGCTGTCATTGAGGCATTCATGCGTCTCTACGAACAAGGTCTCATCTATCGTGGTAATTATTTGGTCAACTGGTGTCCGGCTAGTCAGTCTGCTGTTTCTGACTTAGAGGTAGAAAATAAAGAAGTTAATGGGAACCTCTGGCATTTCCGTTATCCTCTCACTGATGGCAGTGGTTATGTGGAAGTCGCTACTACTCGCCCAGAAACAATGTTGGGAGATACTGGTGTTGCTGTTAACCCTAATGACGATCGCTACAAAGATATTATCGGCAAAACTGTTATGCTACCAATAATGAAACGGGAAATACCTATTATTGCTGATGAGTTGGTTGATCCTGAGTTTGGTACTGGTTGTGTTAAAGTTACTCCCGCTCACGACCCTAATGATTTTGAAATGGGTAAACGTCATAACTTGCCGTTAATCAATATTATGAATAAAGATGGTAGCTTGAATGAAAATGCGGGAGTGTTTGTTGAGCAAGACCGTTTTGAGGCGCGGAAAAATGTTGTCCAACGGTTAAAGGAAGAAGGGGTTTTAGTAAAAGTAGAAGATTATAGTCATAGTGTTCCCTATAGTGATCGTGGCAAAGTACCTGTAGAACCACTGCTCTCAACTCAGTGGTTTGTTAAAATTAAACCCTTGGCGGAGAAAACACTGGAATTATTGGATAGGCACAACCAACCCAAATTTGTTCCTGAACGTTGGACGAAAGTTTATCGCGACTGGTTGGTAAAAATTCAAGACTGGTGTATTTCCCGACAACTCTGGTGGGGTCATCAAATTCCGGCTTGGTATGTTATTAGTGAAACTAATGGAGAAATTGCCGATAATACTCCTTTTGTTGTGGCTCGCTTTGAAGCGGAAGCGTTAGAAGTAGCAAAGAAAAAATTTGGCGACCATGTCAAAATTCAACAAGACCCAGATGTTCTTGATACTTGGTTTTCATCTAGTTTATGGCCGTTTTCCACATTGGGCTGGCCGGAAAATACTCCAGACTTAGAAAAATATTATCCTACTAGCACTCTTTCTACTGGTTTTGATATCATCTTTTTTTGGGTAGCTAGAATGACAATGATGGGAGTACATTTGACTGGAAAAATGCCATTTGAAACTGTTTATATTCACGGTTTAATGTTAGATGAAAACGGTAAAAAACAATCTAAATCTGCTGGAAATGGTATTAACCCATTATTATTAATTGAAAAGTATGGTACCGATGCTTTACGTTACACTTTGATGCGAGAAACTGCTGGAGCAGGACAAGATGTGAGGATGGATTATAATAGAGAAACTGATGAGTCTGCATCAGTAGAAGCTTCTCGAAATTTTACTAATAAAATTTGGAATGCTGCTAGGTTTGTCATGATGAAATTAGAGGGTAAAACTCCTGAAGAATTAGGGAAACCAGAGGTAGATAAATTAGAATTAGTTGACCGTTGGATTTTGTCTCACTTCTATCAGACTGTGCAACAAACTTGCGATTATTTAGATAATTATGGTTTGGGAGAAGCTGCTAAAGGTCTTTATGAATTTATTTGGGGATATTTTTGTGATTGGTATCTTGAATTAGTTAAGTCTCGTTTACAGGGTGAAGATGAAAATTCTCGGTTGGTGGCACAGCAAACTTTAGCTTATGTTTTGGATGGAATTTTAAGGTTATTACATCCTTTTATGCCTCATATTACTGAAGAAATTTGGCATACTTTGAATCAAGTTGGAGAAGAAAATTGTTTGGCTTTACAGTCTTATCCAAAGTTAGATAAATCTTTAATTAATTCTGATTTGGAGCATGAGTTTGAGTTATTAATTGGGGTAATTCGGAGTCTCAGAAATTTACGGGCGGAGGTTGATATTAAGCCAAAGGTAAAAATTACGGCAATTTTGCAGAGTCAGAATGAACAGGAACGTGAAATTTTGAGGAAAGGAGAGAATTATATTCAGGATTTAATTAAAATTGAAAAGTTGAATATTACTTCTAGTGTTGATTTAAAGGTTGGTCAAACTATTGCTGGTGTTATTGGTACTGTACAAGTTTTAATTCCATTATCAGGAGTAGTAGATATTGAAGCTTTATCTGCTAGACTGAACAAAAAGTTAGAGAAGTTGGAAAAAGAGATAGGATCTACTAAAAAACGGTTGAGTAAACCAGATTTTGTGAAGAAGGCAGACCCTAAATTTGTGGAGGAAACTAGAAATAATTTGGCAGAGGCAGAAAAGCAGGCAGAATTTTTGCGCGATCGCTTGGATAAGTTCCAGTCAAATTAAGTCAAAAATTAACTAAATTTGTGCAGAAAGTAGGTTTTTGTCATTTCAAATGACGACATTTGATAATCTAATATGAAATCCAATTAATTCGGTGAAAAAAATGTTTCATTCTAATTTTAGAAGTAATGTGCGGAGATGCGATTCATATTCCTCTAAATGCTGGTTTTGCTAGTAGTACAGATATGATTTTGATACCCGAAATTCCTGATAAAATAGATAATATTTGTAACTATATTAGCAAACGTTCTAATTTAGACAAAAACTACTCTTTGATAGTTTTAGCAGAGGCCGTGAGGACGGAAAGTGATACAAGATGATTTATTTGTTAAGTCTCATTTTGGCAGTACTGAACATTATCTAGCAGATAAAGTCTATGTTTGTCCTGGTGCGGAAACTCGTTTTACATTGTTAGATAATATTTAACCAGGCGGTTTTTCTTCCCCCCCACCGACCCTTTACTTGCTTCAGCTTTTGGAGTAGTAGCAGTCGATATAATTGCTGAAGGAAAATATGACCAGATAATAACTTGGCCAAATCTACAAGTTTCAGTGTGCCTATTGTAGAGGCGATCGCTAAGTACAGAGCAGTAGAGCCTAATGATACTTTAGTCAAAACTGCTCGAAGCTTATGTCTTTGTTTCAGAGATTAAGTCAAATTATTTTTCCTCAACTATAACACTACAGTTTTTCAGACTTTTAGCCCCAGAGTTAGCAAGAAACTTTGTAGAAGTTTGGTATGTAAAACTTCTACAGTTTTTCCCGTATAATTTCTAATACAAAATCTCCTTGATTAACACAATGGTTTGTTGAATTATCTAAAATTAAACCATCTGTTTGTGCAAAAACATCTACAACTTTTGGCAAATCTTGATTTTTGTTAAAATTTAGTATTTGATAAAGACGCTGATTTTTTTTAACAATTGTACCAGGCTCCATTCGATTTTGAATCATACCACCTACAGGAGCATAATAAGGCTTCATCTCTTGTCTAGTAGTAAAAACTATTTGATGATCTGCTAATTCCTTCAAGGGAAATTCAGGAATTTTTAATAACTTTTTATTAGCTAAATAATTTTTCAATCCCCGAATACCTTTTGTCACTGATTCGGGGTTCATTTTCATTCCTGAACCTAATTCTAATGTCCATGATTCTATATCAAATTGAATTGGTTTTCCTAACTTTTTCAAATGCCTTTCTAAAGCTAACCAAGGTTTCAAAAAACCCTCATCAAAAGTATTTCCTTCATATTCACCCTCAAGCACTAAAATTCCATAATCAAAAAGAAATGACTTAGCACTTTCTTCCCTACCATGAAAGCAATAAAAATAATCTAAACTTTGATTACTTGAACTATGTAAATCTATCACATAATCTGCATCTAAACATAACGATTGTAGTTGATATCTATATTGTTTATAGAAAGGTGTACTACTAGGGGAATTAATTTTTTCTAACTGTTGATTAAAACTACGTAAAATTTCCTGGCGATAATTATTTTTTATTTCTGTTTCTGACAAGTTGATTTGAGCTTTAGCAAAAGCTTCGATATCTACATTTTCCTTTTCATAATCCCAAAATATCCGGTTCCAATCTTTACCATCATAGCTATTATATCTACCTGATGAAAATTGATGCGATCGCACATTAACTCCTTCAGGATTACAAACAGGGACTAACCATATTTCTCCTATTAATTGATTATTATCCAGATTCATTAAAAACTCTATCAAGTGATAAATAACAGCATTACCACTAATCTCAGCTCCATGTAAATTTGCTTGAATATAAGCTTTTTTTCCTGCTTGATTTCCAATGAATTTATAAACTTGTAAATACAGAAAATCCCCAGAAGCAAATTGTCTTAAAGGTATAGTATAAATCTTTGGTTTCATCAATTTTTTAAAGTAGCTAATAACTGATAGCTAATACCTGAATGCTTACAATATTTTGAAAGATGGAATTATGTTATTAAAAAGTTAGTGATAGGTTGCTGAAGTGCGATTTTTTAATTAACTCAAAGAAGAGTTAGTAAGATGCTATTTGACAAACAAACCTAAAAATCAGGAGTTAAAAGTCAAATTTGTTAATGACCCTAAACTAAAAAAACTGCACGTTAGAGTCCACCTTCTTCAGCTAACACATCCTAATCAATTGTTTTACCTTAAATGTTGCTTTAGGACTTCTGATATACCCATAATAGACAGGGGGCAATTTTCTACCTCAAAAAGCTTCCTAAATAACATTAGTGTATTCTAAATATAACTTTTCAACCGAGCTAATATTAGATGATTTGCCGACCGGATGAATTCTCCTCAGCAAATAGTTAGTTATATTATATAATTTACCTCAATCAGAACCTCAGACACAACTGAGGCTTCATTCAACCTAACTATAATACTTTATCTTGTAAATATTACCTGTATCCTGCGACACCACCATAACGTCACACGAACCATAACCAAAACCAAAACTCTTTCCCAAAATAAAAGGTACTGTTACTGTTCTAGCTTGTGCTGGTTAAGCTAACAAGGTAACAGTTAACACTACCATCAACTAAGGTAAAGTTACTAGCAAAATACTAGAAGAAAGTGCTAACAAAGAAGATTCTATAAAAGGTTTAATTTATTTCATCATAGTTTTCTCTCAACTTAATTTGTAAGTTTTGTTGTTAGCCGGAAATGTTTTTCCTAGCTAGAAATAAATTTATCTTAGTAGAGCCAGAAGTTTTTTAGTTTAGCCATAGCTACCAAAAACTTATGTAAGTTAATGACAATGGAAGACTTAATCTTACACTTCAAGATAATTGAAATTATAATTAAGAATATTTTTTGTTAACTACAAATCCCAATTTATTCCCATGAAAAGCTACAGAACTAGTGTTTGGCTTTTTGGTTTTTTACTAGTTATTTCGGTGTAAATCAGTTTTACATCCTATTGAAATGATTATATTTACAGATAATGTAAAATTATAGATAACAGTTAAAAACCCCCATCTACATTAAATACTTGAGCCGTAATATAACTCGCCGCATCATCAGCAGCTAAAAACCTAATCATACCTGCTACCTCTTCTGGTTTACCATAACGACCTAGAGGAATAAACTTAATAATTTCCTCAGAATTTTTCAGGTCTTTAGTCATATCAGTCTCAATAAACCCAGGAGCAACCACATTTGCTGTAATTCCTCTATTAGCAAGTTCTTTGGCCACAGTTTTAGTAAAGCCAATTACTCCTGCTTTTGCTGCGCTATAATTAGCTTGACCAGGATTACCCATTTGCCCGGACACTGAAGCAACATTAATAATGCGCCCACTTTTTTGTTTGAGCATAATTTTACTCACAGCACGAGTACAAAGAAATACTCCTGTCAAATTTAAGTCTATTACTGACTGCCAGTCTTCTAGTTTCATCCGCAGCAGTAATGTATCGCGAGTAATACCAGCATTATTAACTAAGATATCAACACGACTCCACTTTTCCATCACTTCTTTAATTAAGTTATCCACTTCCTCAACTTGAGAAACATCTGCTTGTAGTGCCAGACCGTTACCACCCGCCGCAACTATTTCTGCTACTACTTCCTCAGCAGTATCACTAGATTTAGCATAGTTAACAACTACATTTGCCCCTTCCATTGCTAATGCTAAAGCTGTTGCTCGGCCAATTCCTCTGGATGCACCTGTAACTATTGCTACTTTTCCTTTTAAACGTTGTAATGTTTCTGGCAATGCTTCCATAATCAAATCCTTTTGTTTTATATCAAGCTTAAACTAGCTTATACTAAATGCTAAAGAGCAAAAATTTAAATATTCCAGGAATTTTGGTTATTTAACTATTACTGATTTGCTGACATCTATAAATCTAAGTTTATATATACTGATATAGCTATACTTATCAAGGTTAACTAATTGTGTTATAATTAGACAATAAGACTAGTTTGTGCTATGGAACTAGCCCACTAAGTAACCACTATACTAATAAGTTAACGTTACTGCCGGGCCTTGTAATTCAACTTCTGTGAACACCTAGCCACCAAGGCAATGTAAGTACTTAAAAGCGTCGACAGGTTTTCAAAGTAGGCATTGGGAAATACCCCCTCAGTGAGTTAATCTTACTGTGCATTGTTAATAATTATTAGCAATCATAATATCAGTTCTAATAAATTTTTTTATTATGGCAATTAAAAAGAAGTTTAATAATTTTGATGAATTACTTGCTGGTTCAGATCTACCCGTTTTAGTCGATTTTTATGCCACCTGGTGTGGCCCTTGCAAGATGATGACCCCTATTCTAGAACAGGTAAATCAACAAATCAAAGATAAACTGCGAATAGTTAAAATTGATACAGATAAATATCCTCAGTTAGCATCTCGTTATCATATTGAATCCCTACCCACTTTAGTCCTGTTTAAAAATGGTCAGCCAGTAGACAGAATAGAAGGAGTAATACAATCACCACAATTAGTGGAACGCTTAAATAAGATGACCTCAATTTAATTAAATTTTCTTGCAGAATATAGAGATAATTTTCACTAAGTATTTAAGATAACTGCTCCTGACAATAGAAGTAAAAATATGCTAAAATTAGATTATAAATGATATAATTATAGCGAAAAAATAAAAATCTTATTCATTCTTAAATAAGTGCAACTTGTGATCAAAGATATAAAAATTAGATTAGATTGCTAATATCATTTATAGTAAGCATTCAGCTATCCCAATTCAGCAAACAGCTTTTGAAAAAGTCAAGGAATTAGTAAGTTTATATTTCAGACTAATTTCATTCATAACTCTTAATTATTGTTTGAGATTAATTTGTCACAAACATGACAATAAGTTAATCACTCATAGTTGAATGGTTGAAGTTTTCACCCAGAAGGCTAGCTGATAGGTGAGGGTTGAATGCTTACTATTTATGTATGGTAATCTATTTCAATTTATCAGAATCTAATAAATATGGCTATTTCTCCCTGGAAGCAATTTAAACTGTCTGTACTGAATGCTAACCAGTGGTTCCGAAAAACTCCTGAAAGAGCTTTGAACATGGCTTATGATGCTGCTAACAAGATTAGGTCTATTGAAGAGGAACATTTTGAAGGCCGAAAAATTTCTAATGTATCAATTAGTTATAGTAATAGTACTAAATCTTATTTTAATTCTCAACTTAATCGATACTTAAAAATTATTCAAGTTAGATTAGCTGAATTTAATACAAGTATTTCAGTAGTAGGAACTCTTGATCAAAATAAAGTTGACAAACAAAAAGATAAATTTGATCAAAATTACCAGCAAGAATTTCCAGGGCGATCATCAATCATTTTAGACAAACTAGAGTTTATCGATCAAGTATCTAGTCGATATTATAAATCCTCAAACCATGAAGCACAAGAATTAAATACAGATCTAGAAATTCCTCATTCTTCATCATCTATAGCTATAGTCTCTAGTAACGTTAATGTTAATAATTATCCTAATAATGTTCGAGCCGGTTCTTCACAGAATCAAAATAATTTAGCTGAACTGAAAAGTAATATTCCTAACACTAACTTTTTGCCCCGTTCCTTGTTAAAGACTTTCAAAAAAATCAAACAAGAATTAGATCCTGAAGCTGAAACAGAAGTCATTAGAAAGTTCAGGAAATCCCAGATTAAGACTCTTACTTCAGTTAGATTTATTTTGCTGGTGATTTTAGTCCCTTTACTTATACACCAGTTATCAAAAATAACTTTTGTGGGTTATTTGGTTGATAATTTTATGTCACTACCTCATCAACAAGCAGAATTATTTCTTAATTCTAACATGGAAGAGGAAGCTTTAGTAAAACTACATCAATATGAGGAAAAACTTCATTTTAAAATGTATTTAGGTCAAGCTCCAGAGCTATTTCCAGAGTTATATGAATCTGGGAAAGAAATTACCGAAATACCTAAATCAGAACGGGAAGAATTGATTGAACATAAAGTCGAAAAAAAGGCTCAAGAAATAGCTTTGGAATACAAAGCCAAGGGTAATAATGGGATTAAAAATATTTTTTGTGATTTCATATCTTTGATAACTTTTGTTATTATTATTTCTACTCGTAAAAGAGAACTTGAGGTTTTAAAATCTTTCATGGATGATGTTGTATATGGTCTTAGTGATAGTGCTAAAGCGTTTATCATTATTTTGTTAACAGATATGTTTGTGGGATTTCACTCTCCTCACGGTTGGGAAGTAATTTTAGAAAATATTACTAGACATTTTGGATTACCAGAAAGTAGAGATTTTAACTTCTTATTTATTGCAACTTTTCCAGTAATTTTGGATGCTGTTTTTAAGTATTGGATATTCCGCTACTTGAACCGTAGTTCACCTTCTGCTGTAGCAACTTATAAGAATATGAATGAGTAAAAGATTTGAAATTAAGGAATTGGAAATTGGGAAATATAAAAAAAAGAAAATATATATCTGGTTTATTTATTAGTCATATTAAATATGAAGCTAACTACTAACTCTTAACTACTAACTTCTAACTTCTAACTTCTAACTCCTTCCTTCCTATATCTTTAATTTTTCTTTGGTAACGAGGTTCACAAGGTGTTCCTAAACAAACTTGGCCTGGAGGCATATCTTTAAAAACACTACTCCTAGCACCAATAACTGCATTAGCACCAATTTTAACACCAAGGCCAACAAAACAATCTGCTGCTACCCAAGTACCATTGCCAATAGTAATACCTGCTGTTTGTAAACCAAATGTAGGGTCTTCTATATTATGACTACCAGTACAAAGGTAACTTTTTTGAGATATAATACAATGCTTACCTATTTCGATACGCTCAAGACTATATAAAACTACATCGTCTCCGATCCAACTATAATCACCGATCACTATTTTCCAAGGATAAGTAAATCTGGCAGTAGGGCGAATTAAAACTCCTTGACCTATTCTAGCTCCAAAAAGATTTAATATTAGTCGTCTCACACCATATAAAGGCTGAGGAGTTAAGGGAAAAATAATTGCTTGTACTAACCACCACAGCAATACAAACCAACCTGGTTTACCTCGGTCATACCAAGATTGGTTGTATTTGCGAAGATCGACCCAAGATTCTGTTTGTTGTTTATTTGTCATAATGTCCACTACTATGTGTTTTTAAGCAGAACAATAAGTTTTGACATCGCTGCTTTTTACGTTTTCTCAATAAATATTGTTTTCGACTGCTATACTAGTACTAAAGTTTTATGATAAAGACACATTTCTTGCAAGGCATTCATCCCGATACTAAATTAAAACTTATGGTGCGGTTCTTCTGCCAGTATTTAGATAAAAATGAGAGATACAGAAAACAGATTTTAGACACTTCTATTTTCTATATTCTGCTTCATATTTTCCCCCATAGAGATGCTCAAACATTCTTAAGGACGACAAATTTACCATGTTTGAACTTTTACGATGTTACTGTTGCCAATGATTCTTTATCAATTCAAGAATGACAAAATTCAACCAGATATTTTTAATGAGCCTAACTTCTATTACTACTAGCTATTACTATCTGAATCTATTTCAACAACTAACTCGTTCAGAATTAGTATTTTGTCGTTTCTTTTGAGCAACATTCAACTGACCATTACAGTCTTTAAGCTCATAAAGCTTAACACCAATTTGATACTCATATTGACTCAATAACCTACCATAAATATATCCTGCTTTACCATCCAAAAATCCTAGTTGAATAAAATAGAATAAAATAAATCTCAAGAAAGGTTTAAATGGTAGTCTCACCCATATTTTTTTGAGAAAACGCTTGCGCTTTACTGCATCTCCAAATAAACTACCGCCAATAGTTTCATTATCACCTTGACCAGTTAGTACATTGTAATATACCTGCGCTTCCCAATTAGAATAACGGTTATGTCTTTCGATCCAGCAAAATAAATCACGAAAATCTTCGTGAAGCATATCATTTTTTAAATAGCCTGCATTGCCAGTTAAAATAACGTGTTCATGTACCTCATTATCCCCAATATTCTGCACACTCTCAGTTTTTAGGTTTTCGTAGCGACCTTCTTTGTGTTTAAATAATCTGAGGTTCCAATCAGGATATTTCCCTCCATGACGAATCCATTTGCCTAGAAAAAATACTTTCCGGTTGATATAATAACCATTATAATTTGGATCCTGAATTGCTCTATCAATTTCATCCCAAAGTTTTGAAGTAATACGTTCATCACAATCAACTATTAATACCCACTCGTTCCGAAATTGTAAATTCTCCAAAGACCAATTTTTCTTTTTCGGCCAAGTTCCATTAAAATGAAACTGTACTAAATTTGCTCCATAACTTTCAACTATTTCAGTAGACTGATCACTACTTTGAGAATCTACCACAAATATTTCATCTGCTATTGCTACACTTTCTAGACAAGCAGGTAAATTTTTCTCTTCATTCTTAGCAGGAATTAGAACTGATACTGGTATCTTAGGTGATATCATAGTAAATAATTTTTAATATTGGGAATTACTATTATTGTTGTCCCTACCCTTTAAAAGTTTTAGGCCTTAGGTATTAGGTAATAAGGTTTTTTTCCTCATCCTAGACCCCATCCTTATAAAAAAGGTCTTTGACTTTCTAGTCGTAACAATACTAAGACAAAGTCAACCTGCGCGCACCCTTAGGCTTTAGGCTTCGGTCGGCAAGAACGCTCCATCCCTAACAGCCGGGGAGGATGTTGAGTATCATACCCTGAATAGCTGCTCCTAAATAGCCAATTTGGCCATAAGCGTACACAAAATTATCAAAACGCTTTGCCGGGTCTGTAATATTTTTTAGAGACTTATACAGACCTCTAATCATTCTCTCCCCTCCCCGGGATAATTGGCCGAAACCTGCTTGACCAGCTAGCTGTTCTCGGTAACATTCACTGATACCTTGCCACCAACCTCTTTCAATAAACCAAGAAGGTTTTACCCTCTCTGGTGCTACGTTATGAGCAACTAATGCTTCTGGTAGATAGGCTACTTGCCAACCTTGCTTTATGGCTAATTCTGTGCTGTGTAACTCTTCATTTGATAATAATTTTTTGCCGACTCGACCCAAATTAGTATTAAAACCACCAATTTGTTCCAGAAATGTTCGACGAATTGAATAGTTTAGACCTCTAGGAGTTAAGCTTGGTTGGTCAATATATACAACAGAATTACCAAGATCATAGTAACCTAAGTTGCCTGATAATTCTACAGACAGCCATTTGGGAGGATAAATTTCTTTGGGCCAAATTAAAGTGACTTTGCCCCCAGCAATAGCTAGTTTATTGTTACTTTGATAGGCTTCGTATAGTACTCTTAACCATTGGGAACTAGCAACAGCATCATCATCAAGATAAGCTAAAATTTCAGCACTGGCTGTTTTTGCCCCCGTATTTCTGGCCACAGATAACCCTGTGACTGGTTCATAGATATATTCCAGTTTGGGGTTCGTAAGTCTTGCTTCTACTACTTTGCGAGTGTTATCTTTTGAAGCATTATCTACTACTAATACTTCAAAGTTACCAGGAAAATCCTGTGCTAACAAGCTATCTATTGCAGCTCCTAAATAATTGTCCCGATTATGAGTACATATAATAGCAGAGATTAAGACCATAGTTTAGTTATGATTTTTTGAATATCGACATAATTGCTTTTCCTAAATTTATTATCCTTCCTAGTTGAACATTTAGTTTTATTCTCCATGAATTTTTCTACAGCTAATTCTGATAAGTTAATTTTAGTTACTGGCCCTGCTCGTTCTGGTAAAAGTGAGTGGGCAGAAAGTTTAGCCACTAATTCTGGAAAAAAAGTAATATATATAGCTACTTCTCAAATTAATGCTAGTGATTTAGAATGGCAAGCTCGAATTAAACAACATAAAAATCGTCGTCCTTCTGACTGGATAATTTTAGAAATACCTGTAAAATTATCAGAAGCTTTGATTAATTATAGCGATGAAGATTCTTGTATTTTGGTAGATTCTTTAGGTACTTGGTTAGCTAATATTTTGGCACAGGATGAACAGACTTGGAATGAAACTTTAGAAACAGTAATTGAATGTTTATTAAAAGTTAAGGGTAATGTCATTTTAGTCGCTGAAGAAACAGGTTGGGGAGTTGTTCCTTCTTTTCCTTCTGGACGTTTGTTTCGCGATCGCCTTGGTAGTCTTATTCGTCGGTTAGGAGTTATTTCTGACTCTGTTTATCTAGTTACTGCAGGTTACATTTTGCCTCTAAGTGATTTAGGAATACCTTTAAAACTTTAATTTCATCTTGTAATTCTTAATAAATTCTCAATAACTAAATGCTTCAACTTTATACTACACTTAAATTATGCACAATGTATTAATTCTAATAAAATTAGATCTTAGAAAATTAAATTGTTTTAAATATTAAATATTTCTATTGACTATAAGTAAAAAATTATCGGACATTTAAGTTATGGCATCTCACGATCAAGTTAGAAAATACATTGCCTATTGGTTTCAATTAGGTAAGAAAATGTTAACTAGAAATGGCCAAGAATCTTTCGTCCCTCAAGTTATACTATCAGGCGATCGCTACACTCAAGAATTTGAAGAATGCTGGCAGAAAATTTTATCATCTGAATCAGGAGATTGTTATTTAGAAGGAACTAATCAGACAACTGAAGAATTATTATCTCCACAATGGGATATTTGTTCTTGCGCTCGTTGTTCGATGCCAATTCCATTTCATGTTAAAGGAATGCCTCCTGAGTACTGTCCATGTTTCGATCTTCCTAACTGGCCTGACACTGAAACACCATTGCCACGAGCACCTATCAGTAGTAAATTATATCTGCTAAGTATTTGTGAGCGACTGTTAAGTGGCAAGAAGAAAGAAAACGTTGATACTTATCATCACAATTCTCCAAGATGAAAAGTTGAAATTATATTAATCAATAGCGTTTCTCTAGAGAGTATGATACTTATCCCTCAAATAGAGACAATAATCAAATCAATAATGGCCTTCCAGACCAAAATGATTATTAATAACGTCCAAAATCAGATAACAGATCATCCATAATCGGGCCCACCATATTTGTTTTTGACATAGTCATCAATCAACTTCATTATACCCCTAGTTGAAATTGATCCCCAAATACAGTTTTTTTAATCATTCTATCAATGTTTCAATCTTCTCAAACTATTACTTAGTTTTCGTATTTTGTTTGAGTAGATAATTTATGCCAAAAATTTATCCTTATGTTTTCAGTTAGTCATGAAATTTAGTAGCCCTTAATCCCTATTTTTGATATCCTTTAAAACCTCTAGTTTTTCCGCGAGAATGATTTGCTTATTTTGCGTCTTTTACAGCTTCTTTGAAACAGGCTACTTAATTAATCAGTTTTTTGAGGGGCTGGGGTTCAGGATAATCAGTTTTTTTTACTATTCTCAAAGCAGCAAAAGTTTTAATTCCTGTTCCTAAATCTATACCTATTGAATTATTATTTTGAGGTTTTAATATTTAACTAGCAAGCCACAATTAAACCTCATTTTGTCTCAACTATATAATCGATAAAAATAAAATAGTAGTACTTTTTTCTTCACTCCTAGAAAATTTTTTCAGGTTTTCAGCTCTCCAAGTAGAATAATTCGGAAAATTTTCAAGTTTGTGTTTGTTGAAAATTAATTTATCTGAGGTTAATAATATTTACCCCCTGAAAAGTAACTACTACAAAAAAGCTTTTAGATAGTTTTTGGCAATTTATAAAAGCTGTAAAACAACAATTGAATGTTCCATAACAGGAACAAGAATTTTACCTTTATAATACTTACCATTTTCTACAAAAGCAGACTTACTCGTGTCAATAATAATTACCCAATTTCTATCTTGAAACCTAGGAGGAATCGTAAATTCTATTAATTCATAATGAGCATTAAAAAAAATCATAAAACTATCATCAATAATTCTTTCCCCACGCCTACCACTAGCAGGAATTTCCTCTCCATTTAAAAAGATGCCAACAGCTTTAGCAAAATCAATATTCCATTGTTCTTCAGTCATTTCTCCACCATCAGGATTATACCAACCTATATCACTCACATCCGAACCATGAATAGCACGACCTTGAAACCACTTACGTCTATAAAATACTGGATGTTGAAAACGAAAATAAATTAATTCCCTAGTAAAATCTAATAAATCTAAATTTTCTACTTGTAAATTCCAATTTACCCAAGAAATTTCATTATCCTGACAATAAGCATTATTATTACCTTTTTGTGTTCGACCAAATTCATCCCCACCTAACAACATAGGTACACCTTGAGACAACATTAAAGTTACTAAAAAATTACGTCTTTGACGGTTTCTTAAACTTAGTATTTCCGGGTCATTAGTTTCTCCTTCTTCTCCAGAATTCCAAGAACGATTATGTTTTTCTCCATCATTATTATCCTCCCCATTTGCCTCATTATGTTTCTCGTTATAACTAACTAAATCATTTAAAGTAAAACCATCATGAGCAGTTACAAAATTAATACTCGCATGAGGCAACCTACCATTAGAAGCATATAAGTCAGAACTACCCGTAAAACGATAAGCAAATTCAGCTAATGTTTCCTTTTCCCCTCGCCAAAAATCTCTAACTGTATCTCTATATTTACCATTCCATTCTGACCACAATAGAGGAAAATTACCAACTTGATAACCACCTTCTCCCACATCCCAAGGTTCAGCAATTAATTTCACGTTTGAAATAACCGGGTCCTGATGAACAATATCAAAAAAAGCTGCCAAACTATCTACTTCATATAATTCTCGCGCTAAAGCTGAAGCTAAATCAAATCGAAAACCATCAACATGCATTTCCGTCACCCAATAGCGCAGACTATCCATAATTAATTTTAATATTTGGGGGTGACGAACGTTGAGAGAATTACCACAACCAGTGAAGTCCATATAGTAGCGGGGGTCATCTTCTACTAGGCGATAATAAGCGGCATTATCAATACCTTTAAAGGATAAAGTTGGACCCAGATGATTGCCTTCTCCAGTATGGTTATAAACTACATCTAATATTACTTCAATACCACCATTGTGCAATGCCTTCACCATTTGTTTAAATTCTCTAACTTGCCCCCCTGCTTTACTGCTAGAACTATAGCCACTATAGGGAGCAAAATAATTAATTGAGTCATAACCCCAATAATTAGATAGTTCCTTATCAACTAAATGCCCTGGGTATCGGAGAAAATGATGTATTGGCATTAGCTCTACTGCTGTAATACCTAGAGACTGAAGATAAGCGATCGCCGTAGGATGCGCCAACCCAGCATAAGTACCTCTCAAATTTTCTGGAATTTCAGGATGTAGTTTTGTAAACCCTTTAAGATTAATTTCGTAAATTACACTTTCGTGGTTAGGAATATTTAATAATTTGTCATCTCCCCAATCAAAACTTTCATCTATTACCACAGATTTTGGCATTAGATGAGCATCATCGTCTAATATACAGACTAAGTCTTTTTCTGGATTATCCCAAGAATAGGCAAATATTTCTTGACCGTAGAGTATATTCCCATCTATTGCTTTTGCGTAAGGGTCAATTAGTAATTTATTCGGGTTAAACCGATGGCCTTGGGATGGTTCGTAGGGACCATGTACTCGAAATCCATATTTTTGGCCGGGACTTATGCCTGGTAGATAGCCGTGCCAGATAAAGTTACTAACTTCTGTTAAAGTGAGCCGTGTTTCTTTGTTTTGCTTGTCAAATAGGCAAAGCTCTACGCTAGTAGCATTTTCAGAGAATATAGCAAAGTTAGTGCCTTTACCATTCCAGGATGATCCTAAGGGATATGGTTTTCCAGGCCAAAGAGGTACATACATAAGTAAATAAACTGAGAACTCTTCAGAATTAGATAACTATTTTTATAGTTATATCTTAAAGTTAGTTTAGCAAAGTATTCATTTTATAGTTTTTTTTTGGAACTTATTCCATCAGGACTTATCGCAAAAAGCTATGTAGCAACTTCAAATAGCTTATAATATTTTTAAACCTAGAGTTTTTTGGTGTTTAAATAGGATTTAAACTTCGGTTTTAAAACTAAAATATTACATTTTTGAACATAAATTATTTAGCATTAATATAGATAAATTGAGGTTTTTTTATCTTCATTTTAGTTTTTTTTATTAAAGAGAAACAAAAAAAAGTATACGGCTAATTATGTAGTTTATTCAGTACAGTAGTACTAACAAGTTTTTCAATATTGTTTTTAAGTCTTGATTCCTAGAAAAATTCTAAGTATTTTATTTAAAATAATCCCATGTTTATCTGATTAATTACAAGATAAATATGATTCTTATCAATGCAAAAAAAATGCCATTAAAATCATGAACAAATATCCTGCTATAAATTTATACAATCTGCTTATTTAAACATATTTGTTACTTAGAAAAGATTTAAATTAAACCTATAAACACCATAAGTATTAAGCTATTAGCAGTCATTTATCAGCTTTTCCTAGGTCATGCTGCACAAAAATATACATGAAGGTAATAAGATACTTACATAAAGCTTATCATCTTTTTTCTCTCAAACTTTTAATTCTTATTGTAGGCTAATTATTCATTCGATAGCTGATAGCTGAATGCTTACTAAATCAAAGTATTTATTTTCAATTAATTCTGATTTTAACCAACAAAAATATGATTTTTTTTCCTTGTAATTATTCGAAATAATTTATATTTTGAAGTTTTTTTCCAAGAATCATAAGATTGCTAAATTATAAGTATTATTTGCAGTATTAAAAGCCATAATTTATTTACATATTTATTCCCATTTTTTGAGAATAATTAAAATTATTATAGTGCTAGATTGTAGTTCACTAAAAATCCTGAAAACTGAAAAAGTTGATAGCCGATAACCGAAATGACTCAATGTTTAAATCTTAACTGTTGAAGAGTTAACCAAGGAAAAAAAATCTCAAAGTTGTGGTGAAAAGTTAGTTTTAGTCGAAGGTTATCGCTCTCTAAAAATTATCGGGCAAGGAGGTTTTGGCAGAACTTTTCAAGTAGTAGATGAATATAAACTTTCAAAGCCTTTTGTGTAATTAAGCAATTCTTTACTCAAGTACAAGGAAATCAAACGTTATCAAAAGCTGCGGAATTATTTGCTCAAGAAGCTGAATGTTTAGATAGTTTAAGTATACATCCACAAATTTCAGAAATTTTCGCATATTTTACTCATAATAATTGACAGTATTTATTACAATGGTTTATCAACGGTAAAATTTACAAATTCAGAAGGAATTATAATACTCCGGATATTTTAATATAAGTCAATTTTTTTTATCATAATAATCGACAGTATTTATTACAATAGTTTGTCAATGGTAAAAATTTACAGAAGGAATTAAAATACTCCGGAATTTTAATGTAAGTCAAATTTTATAGTTGTTAAAATGTTTATTACTTGTGTTCAAATTTATTCATTATAAGCAGGTAATTTATCGATATATTAAATCCGAGAATATTATTAGGAAAAGTAAAGATAATCAATTAGTATTAGTGGATTTTGGTGCAGCTAAATTTGCCACTATGAATGCTTTAGGACAAACAGGAACTATTATTGTTCAGCATCCTATGTGGCGCAGAAAAATTAGTAATAAAAGCAACTTTTGCTAGTGATATTTATAGTCTTGGTGTGACTTGCATTTATTTATTAGCCTGAGTAGAGCCTTTGAATTTATTTGATGTGACTCAAGGTGAGTGGGTATGGGGAGATTATTGAAAGTCAAAGGTGAAGGATAAAGTTGAAAAAATCTTGGATAAAATGATTGTTGGAGCTACTAAGAAAAGGTTGAAAAATGTAGGAGAAATTTTGTTGCTAATTCAGTCTACTTATAAAATAAAACAACGGTCTATTTATACACCAAAATATCTCAAGTATCAACAGCATAATTAGAAAAAGAAGAGCTATTTACTTTTGAAGTTTTTATTTTCGACAACTCTAAATATTTTACTAACTATATCTAGAGAAGTGTGAGGCAAAAAATAGAAGATTTAATTATATTACTTAAATTAGAAATGCTTTATATTCCTGGGGAAAGTTTTCTCATGGATTCGCCAGAAAATGAAGAGGGAATAACAAAAATTGAAGGTCCGCGACACAAGGTTGTCCTCCAACCTTTTTATATGAGTAAATACTGCATTACTCCGGAACAAGATCAAGTCATTATGGGCAAAAACTCCTCTCACTTTAAAGAAAGAAAACTATTTGGAAAAAACTCTTAAGGAGGAAAGCGTCCAGTCGAATGTGTGGCATGGCATGATGCAATTGAATTTTACCAAAAACTATCTATAAAAATTGGAAAAGCTTATATGCTAACCAGAGAGAGTCAGTGAGAATATGCTTGTCGTGCTGGTACAACTACTTCTTTCTATTTTACTCCGAGTATGATCCCTAGTTTAGTTAACTACAACAGTAAATCTACTTGTAATGTGGGAAGTTTTCCTCCCAATGCTTTTGGTTTATACGATATGCACGGCAATGTCTGGGAATGGTTTAAGGATATTTGGCACGATAACTTAGTGCTCTTAGTAATGGTAGTCCTTGGGAAACCCCAGAAAAGGGATTTTTCAAATCTATTTTTGGTGGAGGCCGAGTGCTCTGCGACGGTAACTGGCTCGTCAATTCTATTTATTGCCGGAGTGCCAGGCGTGTCTATGACTATGCCGGCGGCCTCTTCTACAATGGGGGTTTTCGAGTCATCTCGTCTTCCCCGGTGGTTTCTGGCTTTCGTTCCTAGGACTCTTACCCTCTTTTCTTTTCCCTTTTTTTCCTTTGTCCTGGAGCTTAGTTAAGCCAGGAAAATAATTCCACTGTTCTCCACCCAAACCAACAACTCCTTTTCTCAATCATTCTGTGAAGCTCCAAAAAAACGGCGGCTCTCAGGATTTTTCCCTTTCATTTTCCCTCAAATTTTGATACTATATAAATATAAGGGTAATCTTGCCTTTGTGTATGATTATTTATTCAACGCAAAAAAATAACCCCCACTAATTTAGGAATTTGCCTAGGGGAGGCGATCGCCACTCGTTTCCATTCACAACTCCTTTTCTTAATTATTCTGTGGAGCTCCAAAAAAACGGCGGCTCTCAGGATTTTT